>Ga0206886_1073_pt1 | contig 21907 bp, 21 predicted proteins | sample Alteio_BWOrgHeat_92_FD_152952 | JGI IMG/M metagenome (GOLD analysis project Ga0206886, IMG submission 152952) | Enriched cells from forest soil in Barre Woods Harvard Forest LTER site, Petersham, Massachusetts, United States - Alteio_BWOrgHeat_Nextera2 ... | reverse complement strand
CGAAAGATGGGTATCACGTCAGGAATTGTTCGCTGATGGTGCCGATTTATACGGTCTATCGGCCGCCGAGCATGGGAGATGACGGGTTCTATGGCAACGTCCTGGCTCCCGACTGGCTGGGAAATGAGAAGTATGACATTGATGCGAAGGTCGCGGACGCGGATCTGGAGGCGTGGCAGAATCCCATGACGCGGCGCGAGATGCTACGCGGGATGTTGGAAACGATGCTGGCGGAGCGATGCAAACTGGAAGCCCATAACGTGAACAAAGAGACGGCGGTGTATGCGCTGGTTGTGGGGAAGGACGGACCGAAGCTGAAGGCGGCGGAGAGCGTGGATGCGCGCGAGATTCTGCGGAAGCATCCGGACGGCGGCGGGATTCCCGGAGGACAGGGAAGCGCTGTGCTGGTTTCCGATATGGCGCATGGCCGGTTCTATCTTTATGGATCTTCGACGAAGACGCTGGCGCTGTTGCTGTCGCACTTCGCGGGGGAGCGGCCTGTCGTCGATAAGACCGGACTGACCGGCTACTACGATATCGAGCTGCATATGGCGCTTCGTGCCGGCGCGGACGATGACAGCGCGGATAAGGGGCCTTCGGTGTTTAGCGCGGTGCAGGAGCAGCTTGGCTTGAAGCTGGAGCCGACCAAGGGCGAGATTGAGATGCTGGCAATTGACCATGTGGAAAGACCGACGGAGAACTGAGGAGATTGCATGAAGCGAGTGTTGGGAGTTGTGTTGGGATTTTTCGTGGCGAGTGCGTCGGTGTTGGCACAGACGGCGGCTAAGCCATTGAAGTTTGAGGTGGTGTCGATCAAGCGGAATGTGGGGCAGCCCAGGATGATCATGTTCGGTGCTCAGCCCGGGGTAGTGACGGCGGATGGATTTAGGTGCATGGATTGGCCGCTGAGCTTCCTCTTTCAGATCGCGTATGCGCCTGGGCAGGGCAATGGGTTTCTGGACATGCGCCGGATCGAGGGAGCGCCGGACTGGCTGAACAACTTCAATGAGCGCTATGACGTGATTGCAAAGGTAGCCGATGAGGACCTGCTGCGGTGGCGGGATGTTACCCAACGGCGGGCGATGATGCAGGAGATGGTTCGCGCGCTACTGGCTGACCGGATGAAGGTGAGTGCTCATGTGGATAGTCGCGAGATGCCAGTGTATGAGCTGATGGTGGATAAGGGAGGGCCAAAGTTCCAAACGGCGGAGACTGTGGATGCTGGAGAACTGAAGCAGAAACATTCATATGGCATGGAGGCTCCGGGCGGAGCAGTAGTGATGCCGGGGCCAAGAGGGGAGCTGCAGTTGTATGGTGTCTCCATGCCTGTACTGGCGGAGGGATTGCTCTCGTTCTTTGCCGGAAGGCCGGTGCTGGACAAGACCGGACTGGAAGGCGAGTACGATGTGCGGCTGACACCACCGCCGCCTACGCCTCCACCGCCACCGAGCGGAATGACGGCAGCTCCGGCGATGGACCCGGGGCCGTCGCTGTTTACAGTGTTGCAGGAGCAATTGGGATTGAAGCTGGTGCCGGCGAAGGGGCCGGTTGAGACACTGGTGATTGACCATGTGGAGAGGCCGTCGGAGAACTAGCGAAGGCCCGGGGCTAAAGCCCCTTTATTGCCTGGCTTGATTCAAGGGCCTAAAGGCCCCTGCTTCCACCGGAAAAGCAAAGGCAAAACAGTAGCAAGGTGCTAAGGGAGATTCGATGAAGCAAGTATTGAGAATTATGATGGGATGCCTGGTTGCGGCTGGGCCAGTGTTGGCGCAGACGGCGGCTAAGCCATTGAAGTTTGAGGTGGTGTCGATCAAGCAGAATACGGGGCCGCCGGGGATAATGAATTTCGGCGCGACGCCGGATGGGTTCCATGCCATTGGGATACCGCTGATTGCGATCTTCCAGATGGCGTATGCGCCGTCGGCGGAGGCGGGGTTTCTGCGCGGCGACCGGATATCGGGTGCCCCGGACTGGATGAAAGGCGCGAACGGAGCGTATGACGTGGTGGCGAAGGTGGGGGATGCGGACCTGGCGGAGTGGCAGAGCTCTCCGCAGCGGCAGACGGCGATGCTGAAGGAGATGCTGCAGACGATGTTGGCGGAGCGCTGCAAGGCGGTGGTGCACCACGACAGCAAAGAGGTTCCGGTGTATGACCTGGTGGTGGCGAAGGGAGGGCCGAAGTTTAAAGCGGCGGAGACGGTGGATGCGGCGGAACTGAAGCAAAAGCATGCGGGCGGCGTGATGATGCCGGGGAGTGCCGGAATGATTGTGCCGGGGCCGAACGGTGTACAGCTGTACGGCGTGACGATGGCGATGCTGGGGCAGAGCCTGTTGTCGGGCCTAGCGGGCAGGCCGGTGGTGGACAAGACGGGGTTGACGGGGCGGTATGACATTTTGTTGGGAGGCCTGGGACCACAGCCGCCGCCACCTCCTCCTGCTGCTGCTACATCGGGAGCGCCGCAGATGATGGTGCCGCCGGGGCCGGATGATACGGCTTCGATCTTTTCGGAGTTGCCGGAGAGGCTGGGGTTGCGGCTGGAGCCGGCGAAGGATGTGGTGGAGACGCTGGTGATCGACCACGTGGAGCGGCCGACGGAGAATTAGTGGGCGGGCGTATTCTTTTCGTGGAGAGTGAATGGGATGCGGAATTGCTGTCTGCGGATCGCTTTGTTGCTGGTATTCGTGGGTAGTGTTCGGGCACAGAGTGTTCCTGATGTAAGCGGGGACTGGCAGGGGACGCTGCATCTGCCGGATGGCGATACGCGGGTGGTGCTGCGACTGACGAAATCGGAGCGCGGTGCGTGGAGCGCGGCGCTCTATGAGCTGGACAAGACGGGGCCGGTCACGAGCATTCCTGTGGTGACGATGCAGGGCGATACGGTGAAGTTTACGGCTGTGTACCTGAACAACTCGCGTTATGCGGGCAAGGTGAGCGCGGACGGCAAGTCTCTGATGGGGACATGGAGTATGGCAGCGGCGCCGCAACCGATTCCGCTGACGATGATTCGGCCGACGAAGGAGACGGCGTGGGAGTTGCCATCGGATACGGGTGAGGTGATGTCTCCGGCGGACGCCGATCCGTCGTTTGCAGCGGTGACGATTAAGCCGCATGATCCGAATCGGCCGGGCGTGGGATATCACTGGCAGGGTGGAAGGAATTTTGGAACGACGACGACCGTGGCATGGATGATTGATTACATCTATGGCCTGCACAAAAGCCAGTTAGTGAATGCGCCGGCGTGGGTGATGGAGGACTGGTTCGACTTTCAGGGAGTGCCGGATACGCCGGGGCTGTTTACGCAAGAGCAGAAGAACGGCATGATGCGGAAGATGCTGGAGGAGCGCTTCAAGCTGAAGACGCACCATGAGCAGAGGACGATGGCTGCATTTGTGCTGACGGTGGCGAAGAGTGGGCCGAAGATGGTGAGGGCGGTGGCGGCGGACCCGGGGGCTTCGATGTTTGGAAGACCGGGGCCGAATGGCGGAATAATGCTGCCTGTGCGGTGCGCGGCGATGTGGGATATGGTGACTTTTCTGCAAGGCGAGAATGAGATTGGGAGGCCGGTGGTGGACCAGACAAAGATTCAAGGGCGGTATGATTTCGACCTGGAATGGACTCCAGAGGGGATGGAGGTGCTGCCGGGTGGGCCTCCGGGAATTTATACCGCGCTGGAGGAGCAGGCTGGGCTGAAGCTGACGCGGGGGACGGTGCCGGTGGATGTGATTGTGATCGATCACGTGGAGCGGCCTTCGGAGAATTGAGTTTCATCGCTTAAGCCATGGTTCGGCTCCAGCCTGGCATAGCATCGCGCCGCACGATTCCTGCCGCTGAGGGCGCGGCGAATTTTTGGCTTTTGAACTTTGGCGGGGAGAGACGCGTAAGGTGGATGTATATGCGTGATTTGAAGATGAAGGTTACAGCAGTGGCGGCGGCGATGGCTGTGGCGTGTAGCGCAGCGGTGGCGCAGAGTGCGCCGGTGCTGGGTGCGGATGGCAAGCCGCTGGCGTTTGATGTGGTGTCGATCAAAGAGAACAAAGAGGCGAACCGCCCGGGGCCTCCGGTGTTTGGGCCTACGCCGAGCGGATACCACATGGTGGGGTTGCCGTTGGCGCTGGTGGTGCTGGCGGCGTATGTTCCGCAGAGCGGGTCTGATTTTTTCAACCCGAACGATATCGTGGGCGTACAGAACCTGGAGGTGATGCGCACGCGGTACGACATCGATGCGAGGGTGGGCGAGGCGGACATGCCGGCGTGGCAGGATGCGACGAAGCAGCCTGCGATGTTGCGGGCCATGCTGCAGCAGATGCTGGCGGAGCGGTTCAAACTGGTGGCGCATCGCGAGATGAAAGAGAAGCCGGTCTTCAACATGGTGGCGGGAAAGGGCGGATCAAAGCTGAAGCCTTCGGTGACCGGCGATCTGAATGTGATTCGGGAGAAGCATCCGAATGCGGGGCAGATGCCGGGCGGGATGGTGATGGTGGAGGGAGATAAGGCGGGCCAGGTGATGCTATTTGGCGCGACGATAGCTTCGTTCGGTACGCTGCTATCGCAGATGGCCGGGCGGGTGATCGTGGACAAGACGGGTTTGACGGGGCGGTATGACATTGAGTTGACGCTGGACATGGCTCCTGCGCCGGGAAGCGATGAGCGGCCGGACCGGGCGACCGTGATCATCACGGCGCTGCAGGAGCAGCTTGGGCTGAAGCTGGAAGCGGCGAAGACCGAAGTGGAGACGCTGGTGGTGGACCATGCGGAGAAGCCGACGGAGAACTAGAACGCACGGAACCTTTTTACGCGATGGTGCGTATGGGTTGGCATGAAGCGATTTCTGATTGCGGGATGTGTGGTGGCCGCTGCGGCGATGGTGTTTGTGCCGGTGGTGCGGGCGCAGGATAAGCCGATGGCGTTCGATGCGGCGTCGATCCGTAAGAACGTAAACAATGCTGGGAGATGCGGACCCGACCAGGCGCAGGCGACGCCAAGCGGGTTCCACATGACAAATTGCCCGCTGTGGGTAGCGCTGGCGACGGCGTACGCTCCTACGAAGGGCGAAGCGCTGGGGTTTGCGATGGGCGACCGCATGGTGGGCATGCCGGACTGGGTGAAGTCGGAGCATTACGACATCGATGCGCGGATCGGCGAGGCCGATGCGGAGGCGTGGAGGGACCCGGTGCGGCAGAGGGAGATGCTGCACGCAATGTTGCAGGCGCTGCTGGCGGAGCGATGCAAGCTAGTCGTGCACCGCGAGATGAAGGACAGATCGACCTACGCGATCATGGTGGGAAAGAACGGGCCGAAGCTGCCGGCAGCAGAGACGGCAGAGAATGCCGATCTCGAGGCGCTGCAGGCGAAATACCCTAATTCGCGGAGTGTTCCGGGAGGGCCGGGGGTGTGGAGCAATACAGAGAACGGCGGCATCGATTTTTATGGAGTGAAGATGGGCATACTGGCGCTGTGGATGTCCGACTTTGCGAAGGAGCCGGTGGTGGACAAGACAGGATTGACGGGAAGATACGACATCCATATCCCACGCATGCAGAATATGCAGGCCGACAGCGGGGGAACGGATGGGTTGCCCACGGTCTTTTCCGTGATGGATGGGTTTGGGCTGAAGCTGGAGAAGCAGAAGGACCAGGTGGAGGTACTGGTGATCGACCATGTGGAGAAGCCGACGGAGAATTAGGGGAAGTAAGGAGTACGTCGCTCCGCTCCGATTGGTTAAAGACAAATACGGGGGTCCTTCGGCTGCGCAGTTGCGAAGAGCGCAACTGCTTCGCTCAGGATGACAATTCATTCTGAATCGCCTTAACAAAAAGCAAAGGCCCGACGAGGATGCGCCGGGCCTTTTGCTTTGTGGTGCACGAATTACTGGTTGAAGTTCGGCTCGTCCTCTTCGACGGCGCTGTAGCGGCGGAGGAGGTTGGGCAGGTTCTGCGAGAAGGCAGAGCGGGGCATGACGGTGTCGCATCCGGCCTCGACTGCCTTGGCCTTGAGATCGCCCTGGAGGTGGGAGAGGAAGCCGATGATGGAGGTGCCGCGCTTGAACTTCGCCTTGAGCTTGGGGATGAGCGTGAGCGGCTTGACGTTGGCGTTATTGAGGTCGAAGACGATGAGGGCGGGCTTGTTCTCCTCGTCGAGGTCGGTGAGCTCGGCGACCATGTCCTTGTCCTTGTCGGCCTTGATGAAGGCGATCTTGACGCCGAGTTTGCGCGCGGTCTCCTGGATCTTGGCGAAGAAGAAGAGGTCTTCGATGAAGAAGTAGATCTTGGTGGGCGTGCCCTCAGGGATGGGAACGGTGCGGCCCTGCGAGTAGTCGATGGGCTGGGAGTCACTGGTGTAGCGAGGGCGGTCGTTGTGATGGCTGCGGCCGTTGCTGTGGTGGTTGCCGTGGATCTCAATGGTGGAGGGCGGCGAGTCGGCAAAGTTACCGTTGGTGGCACGGTAGCTGTGGTCCATGGGGCCGACGAAGCTGCGGTCCTTGCGCTGCTTGCCGCCCTTGCGCTTGAAGCCGCCGCCGTATCCTCCTCCTCCGCCGTTATTGCTGTAGCCGGAGACGGTGTTGCCGGGCTGGAAGCTGTTGCCGGGGTTCTCTTCGCGATGCGGACGGCTGCGGTCGCGGAACTTCTTCTTCCAGCGCTTGCCTCCTGCGCCACCTTGCTGCTGGTGATTCTGAGATGGTGCGGGGGCGGACTGCGGCGCTGCTGCGGCCTGGACGTCGGCGGGCTGGCCTTCGGCGGCGGCCTGAGATGAGCCGAGTTGGGGCGAGCCGGGCTGGGCGCTGACGGTCTTGTTCTTGCGCTTGCGGCGGCGGCGGCGGGAGCTCTTGGACTGTCCCATGCCGGCCTGGGGTTGGCCGCCCTGGCCGGAGTCACCAGCGTCCTGATTTTGGGGGACGAAAGGCGGGTCCTGGTGGGACGGAGCCTCGGAGATGTGTTCCTCTGAATTCATGCTTCCAACTTTTCTGTGCCAGCGGTAGGAACCTGGGGCGCTTCGGGCCATGCGGGTACGGTCTGCGCAGCCGCTGAGGGCGGCGCAGAGGAACTAAACCGGCATGGCAACGCGAAGCAACAGTCTCAAGTTCTACTCGAAGGACGTATTCTGCTCAAATTGCTGCGGCACCGGCGGCTAAGCCGCTCCGCAACGTACCCGCCTATACACGGCGGCCCCTTTTGCCTCTATCCAGTCAGCGATCGACCCAGTGATTCGGGTCCATTGCTGATTGTCTGTAAAGATTCAAAACCAGATGCGCTGTTACAACTCCCCGCGCATCGCATCGGCCCCACGGCCAATGCATAAAGGCTGAATTGATAGTAGCGCCGGGGGCTGGAATTAGCAAGTAAGTGGTTAAAGCCTAAGAGCCATCCCCCTCCCCGGAAGATGGCTCCTGAAGCCCTAACGGCCAGTCACGGCCTCCTAAGTGTGGATCCCAATCTTGCAGGAATCCTTTGTTGCCCCGGCGGGCGGCAGCTACTCTGTGGTGGCTGCTCTGACATCCGACTGGGCATTCAAGCGCCGGCTGAGCCGACACGCGAACCTGCCAGAGAGAAGAGCAATTGGGATGCCAAAGTGGAGGGGCTGATTTGCTTGATTAACAGCATTTCTGGATGCGGCGGCTCCAGAAAGAGGGAGGGTTTCGAGGGGTTATTCCATAATTCGGAATCAGGGGTGAAATGATAACGAGTTAGTCACTGGTTTGACCGGGTGTTGCGGCAACCCTATAATTTGGGAGGTCAGGCAACATCTGGCTCCATCGCAGCAGTTGGCCTAATTTGGGAAGGCGATGGAAGACCGGCGCATCCCGCGCGCCCCGCTCAGGTGGGACGATTGTCAGGCAGCCGAATCGGCACGAATTTCTAAGGAGCACTACACACCGCATGAACCGCACTCTTGTTGTTCTGACCGCGCTAAGCGTGGGACTGTCTACTACTATGTTTACCGGCACAGCCTCCGCGCAGGCTGCGGCTGCTCCTGCCACTGCGCCGGCCCCTGTAAAGCCAGAGGCAATTCCGGCAAAGATTGGCTTGATCGCGTTCCAGCCAGCGGTGATGGCCACCAATGAGGGCCAGAGGACCTTGGCGGACGTACAGAAGAAGTACGATCCACTGAAGACGAAGCTGATTGCCGAGGGCACCGAGATCGACAACTTGCGCAAGCAGCTGCAGGCCGCTCCTGCGACGATGTCCGATGCGGACAAGGCCAAGATGGCTGCTGATATCGACGTCAAGGAGAAGCAGGCGCAGCTGGACCAGGAGAGCTACCAGAACTCCGGCACCGCAGACATGCAGGCGGCCTACGGCAAGATCGCGGAGAAGTTCGAGCCGGTGATGCAGAAGTGGGCTAAGGACAACGGTTTTACCTTGATCCTGGATATCGGCACACAACAGACCAGCAATGTCGTGTGGGCGGCTGATGGAATGGAGATTTCGCAGGCAGTGGTGGATGCGTATAACGCGCAGTCCGGCATAGCGCCATCGGCCCCGGCACCGGCTCCTGCCGCAGCCCGGCGACCGCCAACCACCCCGAGCAGCGGAAGCACGGCTCCACGCACCACGCCGAAGCCGGCAACAACGCCCGCAACCAAGTAACGCATAGCAGTTCATCCAGTAAATCGAAGGGTGGAGGCCATTGGCCTCCGCCCTTGAGTTTTGCCTGAAAAGCACAGAATATCTGTGGAAATTCCTGTGGATTGCGAAGAGGATTTTTTGCGGGTTTCCTACCGAGGGCAGTAGCAGCCAGAGCAAAGTGGGATTTTTAGATTCATGTAAGTTATTGAAAATAAATTGATTGTTTGGGAATCTCTGGAAATGTGGGAGAAAACAGTGCAGCGTGCCGCCCAAACCTTTCAGAAATAAGGGTTTCCACAGGCAACTGTTACCGGAGTGTTACGGAGATGATGCAAAATCGGCGTTTTTCGCGCGATTTTGGCGCCAAAGCGGTTAGTCTTCTCCGACCTTAAGAACGGCGAGGAAGGCTTCCTGGGGAATGTCGACTTTGCCGATGCGCTTCATGCGCTTTTTCCCCTCTTTTTGTTTCTCGAGGAGCTTGCGTTTGCGGCTGATATCGCCGCCGTAACATTTAGCGATGACGTTCTTGCGGATGGCGGTGACGGTTTCGCGGGCGATGATCTTAGAGCCGATGGCGGCCTGGATGGCGACCTCGAACATCTGGCGCGGGATGAGTTCACGCATCTTGGAGACGAGAACCTTGCCGCGATCGTAGGCAAAGTCGCGGTGGACGATGATGGAGAGCGCGTCGACGGGATCGCCGCCGATGAGGATGTCCATCTTCACCATGGGTGAGACCCACATACCGGCGAGGTGGTAGTCCAGCGAGGCGTATCCGCGGGAGACGGACTTGAGGCGGTCGTAGAAGTCGAGGACGATCTCATTGAGCGGAAGCTCATAGGTGAGCATGACGCGGGTTTCGCTGACGTATTCGAAGTTCTTTTGGCGGCCGCGCTTGTCTTCGACGAGCTTGAGGATGCCGCCGACATATTCTTCGTTGGTCAGGATCTTGGCGGTGATGACGGGCTCTTCGACGGTCTCGATCTCGCTGGGGTCGGGCCAGCGCGAAGGGTTATCGACTTCGATGACGGAGCCATCGGTCATGGTGATCTTGTAACGGACGCCGGGCGCGGTAGTGATGAGGTCGAGGTTGTACTCGCGTTCAAGGCGCTCCTGAATGATCTCGAGATGGAGCAGGCCGAGAAAGCCGCAACGGAAGCCAAAGCCGAGGGCGACGGAGGATTCCGGCTCAAAGGAGAAGCTGGCGTCGTTGAGGCGCAGCTTTTCAAGCGCATCGCGAAGCATGGCGTGCTCATGGGAATCGACCGTATAAAGACCGGCGAAGACCATGGACTTGATGTCTTCAAAGCCGGGGAGAGCCTCGGCGCAAGGGCGTTCGACTTCGGTGATGGTGTCACCGACCTTGGTGTCCGCAACATTTTTGATGGTGGCGACGAAGAAGCCGACCTCGCCGGCGGAGAGCTCATCGAGGGGCACGGGCTTGGGCGTCATGACGCCCATGGAGTCGACGTCAAACTGCTTGCCATTGGACATGACCTTGATCTTCATGCCCTTGCGCAGGCGGCCGTTGATGATGCGGGCGAGGACGATGACGCCGCGGTAGGCGTCGAACCAGCTATCGAAGATGAGTGCTTGCAGCGGGGCCTCGGGGTCGCCCTGCGGCGGCGGGAGCAGGGTGACGACGGCCTCCAGGATGCTGGCTACATTGAGGCCGGTCTTGGCCGAGACGGCGATGGCGTCACTGGCGGGAAGACCTACGGACTTTTCGATCATCGCCTTGGTGCGCTCTATGTCCGCGGAGGGCAGATCGATCTTATTGATGATGGGAATGATTTCGAGGCCGCCGGCGATGGCGAGGTAGGCGTTGGCGAGGGTCTGCGCTTCTACGCCCTGGGAGGCATCGACGACGAGCAGCGCGCCTTCGCAGGATGCGAGGGAGCGGGAGACTTCATAGCTGAAGTCGACATGGCCGGGAGTGTCGATGAGGTTGAGCTGGTAGGTTTCGCCGTCGTGCGCCTTGTACATCATGCGCACGGTGTGGGCCTTGATGGTGATGCCGCGCTCGCGCTCGAGGTCCATTGCGTCCAGCACCTGCGCCTGCATCTCGCGGTCGGTGAGGGAGCCGGTGAGCTCCAGCAGACGATCGGAGAGCGTGGATTTGCCGTGATCAATATGGGCAATGATGGCGAAGTTGCGGATGTGCTTTGGATCCATGCAGATGAGGAAATGCCTCAGAGTTTAATGCTAACAGCAGCGGTGCGGATTGGGACTGTTTCAGGGCGGTAAACGTCTTACAATGACGATGGTGCGAAGCAAATTCCAGAGGGGTGCCCGGCGGTGGGCGGTGACGGCACTTTGCGGGCCGGTGTTGCTGTTGCTGGCTGGATGTCCGCAGGAGACCGGCAATGTTGCTCCCAGGCCGGCGGCGAATGCGACGGCACCGCCGGTGGCTGCGCAGACTCAGTCCCAGCCCCAACCGCAATCCCAGGCAGTTCCGGGACCGGCAGCCAGGCAGACGGTGGAGTCCGCGGCCAATGCCTACAAGGTGCAGCAGATCATCAACCAGGCCGAGGCGACCTACCAAATGGGCGCAGACAACTACAACGCCGGACATATGGAGGCGGCGCGGCAGAATTTCGACCAGGCCGTGGACGGGATTTTGACCAGTGGAGTGGACATCAAGAGCGATCCGCAGCTCTCGGACGAGTTTGACCGTCTGCTGAACGCAATAAATGTGTTGGAGATGGATGCGTTGAAGCGGGGCAATGGGTTGTCGCCGCAGATCGAGGAGTCGCCGCTGGATGCGGCCAACGATGTGACCTTCCGCGCCGACCCGGAGCTGGTAGGGAAGGTGGCTGCGGAGTTGAAGACGACGCAGTCGGACTTTCCCCTCGTGATCAATGACTATGTGGCGGGATACATCCGCAGCTTCTCGAACAACGAGAAGAACCATGCGCACCTGGTGGCGTCGTTGGAGCGGGCGGGCAAGTACAAGGAGATGATCCTGAAGACGTTGCGCGATGAAGGCGTGCCGCAGGACCTGATCTACCAGGCCGTAGCGGAGTCGGGATTTCAGCCGCAGGTGGTGAACCGGCGCTCCGGCGCAGGCGGGATGTGGCAGTTCATGCCCTTTACCGGGGAGTATGGGCTGGCGCGCAATGGCTGGGTGGATGAGCGGTTCGACCCGGAGAAGTCGACGGTGGCGTATGCGCGATATATCAAGACGCTGCATGACCAGTTCGGCGACTGGTATCTGGCGATGGCGGCGTATGACTGGGGTCCGGGGAATGTGCAGCGTGCGGTGATGCGGACGGGGTATGCGGATTTCTGGGACCTGTACCGGCTGAATGCGCTACCCAAGGAGACGAAAAACTATGTGCCGGGCATCATCGCCGCGATCATCATGGCGAAGAACCCGGGGCAGTATGGGCTGGACCACCTGGAGCCGATGCCGCCGGTGCTGAGCGATACGGTCAGCGTGGACTATGCGATCAACCTGCCGCTGGTGGCCGATGTGACCAACGCGACGGTGCAGGAGATCGTGGCGCTGAACCCGAGCCTGTTGCGGCTGACCACTCCGGCGGACAACCAGTACGACCTGCACCTGCCGGTAGGGACCAAGGACCTATTCGGCGATCGGATCAAGGAGATCCCGGCGGAGAAGCGGGCGTCGTGGCGGTTCCACGAGGTGCGCGAAGGCGAGACGTTGGACGGCATCGCCGCCGCGCTGCATGCCAAGGCAGCTGAGGTAGCCGAGGCCAATAGCATCGAAACGAAAGGAACAGTCGAGGTAGGCGACGAGCTAGTAGTCCCGGTGGCCGCGGCGGCGATGGACCATCCGATGCGCTACACGGTGAAGCGCACAGACACCCTAGTGACGATTGCGGACCGGTTCGGCGTGACAGTGCGGCAGTTGCAGCAATGGAACAATCTGACGAGCACGCGGACGGTGGCGAGCGGCCGGTCGCTGTATGTGTCCGAGCCGCTGCACCTGGCGCCGAATATCCATGTGCGGGCGCGCAAGAGCAAGACTGCGACTACGCGCAAGACGACTTCGAGCGTTAAGGCGAAGACGGCTGCTTCTAAGACGCCGGCGAAGAATTAAGTCACGCAACAGCCGAAGCGACGATTTAACAAATCCTAAAAAATTTCTTCCGATTGTGCAAAACAATGCTTGCTATCGGCAGCGAGTGGATGCATGCTGTTTCTAGTAATGCGTGGTATGCGGCGAGATAGGTAAACGCTCGCGGATATAAAACGTTGCAGTGGGGTGAAGGATGATGGACGAAGTTTTGAAACTGCACGCAGCTGCCGACGATGGGTTCGATGATGACGGTCTCGACGAGGAGTTCGAGAACGAGGTGGACGAAGAGGAAGAAGAGGTCATGATGACCTCGGATGACGACGAAGACGCCCTCGACGACGAGGAAGAAGCCGAGACAGCACGGATGTACACGCCGCCGCCGACTCCAGCCGAACCCTACATTCCCCCGACACGCAAGTCCGATGTGCCTGTTCGCACCGAAGCTGCTGCGCCTGTTGCTCCCAAGCCGGCTGCCAAGAAGTCGGCGCCCGCGAAGAAGAAGGCTGTCAAGAAGGTGGCTGCGAAGAAGGCCCCTGCGAAGAAAAAGGCCGCCAAGAAGGCCGCGAAGAAATCGAAATCTGCCGCGAAGAAGTCTGGTGCTCATCGTGGCAGCAAGGTTGTCCCTAAAAAGACATCCAAAAAGAAGAGCGCCAAAAAATCAAAAACGAGAGGTACTACCTTGGCAACCAAAAAGAAAGCAAAGAAGAAAGCCGCAAAGAAGAAAAAGAAGTAGTTATCCCCTCACAGGCAAGCAAAAAGCCCGGACCCTCATGGTGAGAGCGCCGGGCTTTTCTGCGTCTGCGGGAATTAGTGCTTTTGGCTGTCGAGCTCGGCGAGGATCTCATCGCTGTGGGTGTTCACGTTGCTGACCATCCAGGTCTTGACAATCTTGCCCTGCGGATTGATGAGGAAGGTCTCGCGCTTGGCTACCTTGCCGGCGGCTCCGCCCTCGTACTGGTCGACGACCTTATGCTCGGGGTCGGCGAGGAGCTTGAAGCTGAAGGTGTCCTTGGCACACCACTCCTGGTGGCTGGCGACGGTGTCCATGCTGACGCCGAGGACGACGGCCTTGTGGGCGTCGTACTTGGCCATGTCGCGCTGGAAGTTGTGCGCCTCAATGGTGCATCCCTGGGTCTGATCCTTGGGATAGAAGTAGAGGACTACCCACTTGCCCTTGTACATCGAGAGCGAGAGGGGCTTGTCTTCCTGCGAGGGCAGGGTGAAGTTCGGGGCGGTGGCGCCGGGCTGGAGCGGCTGGGCCGCGGCTGCGGCAGGCGTGGCCTGGGCGCCTGCACTGAGGGTGGCCGCGAACAGGAATGCCGCGGTGAGTGTGGCGATGTGGTTCATCTGGATATCTCTCCTGAACTGCAGGAACCATATTACTCCCGCGATGTCACTGACCTGTTGCCTCAGAGAGAATTGCGATGTTGGCGTTGTCGGCCGCGGCGATGACGGCGGGCAGATCAAAGATGAGAGTGCGGCCGGACTCGATGGCGAGGCAGGTGGCTCCGGCAGCGCGTATGGCGGCGATGGTGGCGAGGCCGATGACCGGGACGTCGAAGCGGAGGTCCTGTTTGGGCTTGGCGACTTTGACGACGGTGAGGCTGCGGTCGAGTAAGGCATCATCGGGGTCGTCGAGGGTGCGGAAGAGTTCGCCGGCGCGGGCGATGGCGGCGTCCGTGCCTTCCATCGCCTCGACGGCGACACAGGCCTGCGCGGCGATGATAACGGTCTGGCCAATATCGAAGCCGGCGATGTTGCGGGCTACTTCGCGGCCGTAGAGGACGTCGGCTTGCTCGGCTTCTGTGGGGGAGCGTTTGGTCAGCACGCCGGGTCTGGCGAGCAAGGGTTCGAGATAGGTAGTGGAGGGGATGAGCTCGATGCCTTCGTCGCTGAGAACCTTGGCGATGGCGCCGAGCAGCATGTCGGTGTTGCGCGTGCGCAGGTTGAGCAGAAGCTTGGCGAGGCGCCAGTCGGGGCGGATGCTGGAGAAGATTTGTTTATGCTTCACCTGGCCGGCCATCACGGCACGGGTCACGCCCTCGGCCTTGAAGGTGTCGATGAGACGGGAGAGCTCGCCGAGAGAGAGCCAGTAGACGCGGATGGCTGGGTCAGCAGCGGCGCGGGCGTCGATCTCCGGGTCGGTCTCTTCCTTGATGGCGGCGACGACGACGGTGAGGCCGTGGGCGCGCGCGGCATCGAGCAGCAGGAACGGGAAGCGCCCATTGCCGGCGATGAGTCCGAGCTTGGCGCTGTCTGTCATGGGATTACTTGATGAAACCGCGTTCAGTGTTGGCGACGAAGTCGGCGAGGTAGCGGACGTGCTCGTTGCCGCCGCCCTGGGCGAGCATGTCATGCACAGTGTGCAGCGCTTGCGTGGTGTTCTGTTTGCCACTGGTGATGACCAGGAAGGCAGTGCGGAGCTTGCGCAGGTCTTCGGGGGTGAAGCCGCGGCGCTCCAGGCCTACTTTGTTGAGGCCGTAGGTGTGGTTGTTGCGTTCGATGCATGTGAGCGAATAAGGGAGGACATCCTGCGTGATGGTGGTGCCGCCGCCGATGTAGGCGTACTTGCCGATACGGCAGTGCTGGTGGACGGGGCAGCAGGCGCCGACGACGGCGTAGTCCTCGACGATGACGTGGCCAGCGAGTGTGGCGGCGTTAGCCAGGATGCAGCCATCGCCGATGACGGTGTCGTGACCGATGTGGGTAAGCGTCATGATGAGGCAGCCGGAGCCGACGCGGGTGACGCCGCCGCCGCCTACGGTGCCGCGGGAGATGGTGACGGACTCGCGGATGGTGTTGTTGTCGCCGATGATGCACTGCGTGGGCTCGCCGGCGTACTTCAGGTCCTGCGGGGCCACGCCGAGGGAGGCGAAGGGATAGATGTGATTGCCCTTGCCCAGGGTGAGATGGCCGTCGAGGACGACGTGCGAGACGAGATGGCAGTCCTCGCCGAGGACGACGTTCGGGCCGATGATGCAGTAAGGGCCAATCGTGCAACTGGCAGGGACGACTGCGCCCTCCGCGATGATGGCCGTGGCGTGGATGCTCACTCGGATGTTTCCTCAGAGGCCGCGACGGTGGAGATGCGCCGGCGGGAGACGAGCTGGCACTTGATGACGGCCTCGCAGGCGAGCTTGCCTTCCACGGTGATAGTGGCCTGGAGCTTGACGGCGCGCGTGCGCCAATTCATGACGTTGACCTCAATGCGGACCTGGTCGCCGGGCATGACGCCGCGGCGGAAGCTGGCGTCTTCAATACCGGTGAAGACCATAAGCTTCTCGATGCGTTCCTGCTCGCTGTACTCGGTGAGGAGCAGCGCGCCGCCGGCCTGTGCCGCGGCCTCAATCATGAGCACGCCGGGCATGATGGGATAGCCGGGAAAGTGGCCCTGGAAGAAAGGCTCATTGATGGTGACGTTCTTGAGGGCGACGATGCGCTCTCTGCGCTTGATCTCAACGACGCGGTCGATGAGCAGGAAGGGATAGCGATGCGGCAGGATGGACATGATCTCGCTGATGTCCATGGTCTGCTTCTGCGCGGGCTCGGCCGCAGCGGTGAGGGTCTGTTCTGGCGTCGGATTCATGGCAGGGCTGATTATAAACCGCTGCGCGCGAAGCTATTTCTTCAGCAGCGGCTTGTTGACGTCGAAGATGGCGGGGGCCATGTCCGTGTTGTATTCGACCTTTTTAATGAAACGCTCATTCTGCATGTCGCCGTTGTGGTAGCGGGAGATGCTGAAGGCCGTGGGCAGGCCCTGGATGGTGTGGTAGTCCTCATACTCCTCGGCATCTTCATCCCAGTCTTTGAACTGGTCGTTGCGATAGCGGAAGGTGCGGCGCAGGGGGAGGTGGGTGTCCTGGTCGAGCTCCAGGGTAACGGAGTCGTTGTCGGCGGAGAGGATGGAGACCTTGTCGGCGAGGCGGCGCTCGACCACGGAGGTGCCCTCGCTGACGACCATGACTCCGGGGGCCTTGAGCCAGACATCGACGACGCTCTCGACGCTGTGCTTGCGGCGGCGCATGATGTCTTCCTGCTGCTCCTTGGGCAGTGCAACCTTGCCTTTGTAGGTGATCTCGTAGGCTTCAGTGGCGGTGAAGAGCAGGACGTCGTCGCGCTTCTTGGTGTACTCGCCGCGCTCGAGGTCGGGCAGAAGGCGGTAATCCCAGTAAGGGACGACAGAGCCGTTGGGGGCGCCGTGGAAGAAGGCGGCGGTGGTGCCTTCGGTGTAGATGGACTTGCGATTGAGCCAGAGATCGCCGCCGAGGGCAGTGACCATCTGGTCGAGAAGCTTTTTTTGCCTTGGGGTCCATGGAGTTAGGCATGCTGGCGCCGGAATTAGGCGCGGCCTGGGCGTGGCTGGGGATAGGCGCCAGGGCCAGCAGGGCTGCGAGGAGGATGGAGGTGCGGTATCGCATGGTCACCTTACTTGGACGGCTGGGACGGGATTTTGACCACCCGGAAGCAATATATTGCACTCCTAGACCGTACCGGGTAATCTCATTCCCACGCAAGCTGCAAGCGTTTTACGACAAGGAGCTCTATCCATGAAATATGTGGTTCTGGTTCTACGCGTTCTCCTGGGCCTCGCATTTCTTGCTTTTGGGTCAAACATGCTGCATCCGTGGATGCCGCAGCCCTCGATGTCCGGCGAGCCGGCCGCCTACATGGCGGTGATGTTCGGCACCCATGCCATCTGGGTCGTCGGCTTCTTTCAGGCGCTGAGCGGTCTGCTGCTGCTGGTCGGGCGATATGTGCCGCTGGCGTTGACGATCCTCTCAGCCATTATCGTCAACATCTGGGCCTATCACCTGTTCATCGCACATAGCGACTACGGGATGCCGCTTGTGGTGACGCTGCTGGTAGCAGTGCTGATCTGGGCTTACCGGGGATCGTTTGCCGGGATATTTAATGCCTCGGCGCAGCCTTCGGTATAGGTACCCACCCCCTACCTAAAGTATGTAAAGTACGGCGGAATAAGGACTTAGGTCTGGACCAAGTATCCAAAGTATCCAGAACAAAGGACTTGCCGGTAAAATATTCAAAACAAAGGGCTTGGGGTGCGTCCCGGGCCCTTTGTCTTTCTTGCCCTCATCTTCTATTTTACAAGGCGAGTCAAGAGAGACGGCGCCAAACTATTGCCAAACCATACAGTAGAATGCTACATAGTAAGGCTGCCGTTCTGGAGGTTGGAGAGATGCTATGCGGGTTGGTTGGCAGGCGCTACTGGTTGGCTGTTATTGGTGGGCTACTTTTCACTGGGTGCGTGGGGGTTCCAGTTCTTGCCCAGGATGCCGGGCAGGGCTGGGAGAAGGCGGCGGGTGGGAAGCAGCAGTTTGAGGTCGCATCGGTGCATGAGAACAAGTCGGGCGGTGGATCGGAGAGCAACTTCTCGCTCGATGGGAACGGCAATATGTACTGGGTGATGGACCAGGACACTATTACCGCACCGAAGGAGAGCCGATTCCATGCGGTCAACCAGCCGCTATTGCGGTACATCATCTTCGCTTACAAGCTGAGCGGGACGGAGGAGCTGGCGCTGCGGGGCGCGGCGATGGGGTTCTCCTGGGGTGGGCTAGGCATGAATGTGCCGAAGTGGGCGAACGATGCACACTTCGATATTGAGGCGCACGCGCCGGCCAGCGCGACCGGAACAACAAAAGACCAGATGCGGTTAATGATGCAGAGCCTGCTGGCGGAGCGGTTCAAGCTGGCGGTGCACAGGGAGACGCGGCAGGCGCCGGTGTTTGCCATCACGCTGGAGAGGCCGGGGACACTGGGACCGGAGCTGCACGTGCATCCGGCGAGCGATACGTGCGCGACGACGGTGTATCCGGATGCGGCGGGGGCAGGCACCAACACGAGCCAGACGCTGCCGATGCCGTGCGGGGTGATTGCGCGCCTGCCGCCGCGCGGGCCGGAGTGGCACAAGATCGGCGGGCGCAATGTGACGCTGGAGATGCTGGCGGAGTCGATGCCGGCGCAGACCGGGCTGTCGACGTTTCCAAAGCCGGTGATCGACCGGACGGGGCTGAGCGGGACCTTCGACTTTACGCTGGAGTGGACGCAGGTGGTAAGCAACGATGTGGCTGCGGGGCCGAACGCGCAGGGAGATGAGCCGGGGCCGCCGGTTGCGCAGGCGATGAGGCAGCAGCTGGGGTTGAAGGTGGAGTCGGGCAAGGGGCCGGTGGAGGTGCTGGTGATCGATCACGTGGAGCAGCCGACGGGGAATTGAGAGTGGGATCTTGAGGAAGATACTTGAGACACTCCCCGAGAGCGGGATAATCTTGCGCTAGTTCGGGAAAGTGACTCGGCGTGGTCGATGACCAGGACGTTCACAGCTGTCTTCTGCGAATCGTAAATGCGCTGAACGTGAGGCGTAAGGCTACTCACGATTTCGGCGGTACTTCTTGAGGTGACGCGGGCTGCAGATTAAAATACTGTCGCATGCCAATCATGAGACAGTATTTTTTGTTTACGAGGCCCATCAAAAACCACGCGGTTTTGTTTAGATATCCCAAGTCCTCTTCTAGCGTTGGTAGAGGCGTACCGAAGCCGTTCTCGTGAATCATGTTGTGACGCTGGTTATCGATCTTCTCAAGTCGGGAACGGTCATATACGTAATTCTTAAGCGGCGCGAAATCGTTTGGTGGCGGACAGAGCTTAAACAACAGGTCGATTTTTGTGAGAAGCGACTCGCGACTAATCTGCTGGAGTCGCGCCTCGATCAGTTCGGCCCGGACGTCCTCGTGCGATTTCGCTTTGAGGTCTTTGAAACTGACCTTTCGGTCATCGATCTGGCCTTCCCACGCGGCAGGATCGACTATCGCGCACACCTCGAGATAGGACCATGCAGCATCGTCCACGATGGATTGCGCAAAAACAAGGGATGCTGCATTGATCGCAGCCGATGCGCTGCTCAAGACAAGCTGTGTAACCTGATTTTGCAGTAGGTTCGCCAATTCGGTGTTCATCGGCTTATCCACATCCCCGAAGATTTTCCTGAAATCGGGATTAGCTGACAGCACTTCCATCTGACCGGCATGGTACTCCTGCATCGCAAGTGGCGCGATGCTCCCCGTCACTGTCAGGAACTGCCGGATAGCACTGATGACGTTCCAGTTGTTATTGAATCTACGGAATGTCTCGGTGAAGAGTTCCTCGGCTGTCGGCATCGTCTGCCTCCTCGTTAGCGCCTAGTTCGGAAGTTTCGCGATGAAGGTTTCCATCTCGCGGAGGACGTCGGCTTCATTCGACTCGAAGACGTAGTGGTCGGCGTTGGGGATGCGGACGACGTGAGCGGATGGGACTCCGGCCTCGAACGCATGGCTATGGGTCGCCGTGTGGTCCTCCATGAATTTCGTTTCGGCGGCACGTTCGGCGGCGGTGTATCCCTTCATCGGGTCGAGTTTGTGCGGCTCGGCGAAGATGGCGAGGATGGGGCAGGGGATCTTGGTATATTTTTGCTGGCCGAGCAGGATGGCCTGCGATGGGCCGAATGGAGCTTCTTCCGGTGGATCGGGATGCATATGGGAGAGTGATTGCTGGCGCGCCTGCAGCTCCTTTTCCAGCGCGGGCAGCTGCTGGAGGAGATCGGATGCGGCCTTGCCGTCAGTCCCGTTCTTCTCTATGAAATCGCCGAGCTCCTTGCGCACTGCCAGTGCGTCGAGGTCCACATCGCCCTGAGGGTTGTAGAAGGCGTACTCATACGCTGCATCGAGATAGATCAGGCCGGCGATCTTCTCCGGATGGCGGGAGCCGACGGAGCTTAGCTCTTCGCCGGCGATGGAGTGGCCGGCCAGGATGGGGCGTTGTTGCAGGTGCAGTGCGTCGATGACGGCGAGGACATCGTCGCCGAGGCGATCGGCGCTGTAGTTGGCCTCTGTGGGAAGGGGTGAGCTGGATTCGCCGAAGCCGCGGCGCGTGATGCCGTAGACATGGTACTTCGCGGCCAGCTTCTGCGCGAATGGATCGAAGGCGTGTGCCGTGTCGCCGAGCCCGGCAAGAAGAATGAGTGGGCGTCCGGCGCCGCCCCAGTCGAGGACCTCGAGCTTTATATCTTTTTCTGCAGGAATGAAGGAGACGGTGCATTTGCAGTGGATGTCATGTGGCCACGCGGTTTCTTTGGTGGGGCGCACAAGGGTCAATGGCCTTGTCTGGTTCTGCGTTAGTTTCCCCACAATAGAGTTGCCGTCAGCACTCAGCGTTCCCTTGTAGGAAAGCTTCAGCTCTGGGATGGCGAAGGCGACCTCCGTGCCCTGCTGCGTGATGGAGGCAACGGGGATTGTGTCTGGTTGCTGATCGATGCTGAACATCTTTGCCTGCCAGCCGCCGTCGTCAGCCTTGGAGACCTCAAGGACTAACCGAAGTTGATTCTTCCCGGTTCCTAGTGCTCCTTGCCAGGAGCCTGAGATGTCCTGGGCCTTCAGTGAGGGGATCAGCAGAAACAACAGTGCGAAGGTACGGAAGAGTTGCGTCATGAGGTAGTCCCTCGTCCATCAGTGTGCCAGATTGGGCTGACCCGGTGCAGCAGCTAGTAGATTCTCTGGGTTCTCAAGCAAGTGCTGCGATGACTTCTTCTGTGGAGCGGACCTTTGCCAGCCGCGGGAAGATTGTCTTAACCGGGTACTCATGTTCCTCTGCGGTGGCCGCACCGCAGGCATCTTCCGCTACGACGAATGCGAAGCCCAACCCCGTTCCCTGGCGCGCCGTGGACTCCACACCGATGTTGGTTGAGACGCCGCAGATGACCACGGTTTCGACGCCGCGCGCCTTCAACAGATTCTCCAGCTCCGTGTGCGCAAACGCGCCGTGGTGACGCTTGGTGAGCAGCGTATCGGTGGGGAGCATGCCTGCCTCCGGCACAATCTCCGAGAGCTCCGGCGGCAGCGGTCCTGGGGGAAGCGCCGGAGGCTGATCGACCGGCAGGCGAAGAAAATCATTGAAGTCCACGCGGACGTAGACCACCGTGCCGCCCTTCTCGCGCATGGCCTTCGCCAGCCGGTTGGAGCGTTCGAGAATCTCCGGCGCAGTGTGCGGCACAATCGGCCGTCCCAAAACGCCTTTTTGCAGGTCGATCACTACCAGCGCGGTCTTCTTTGCATCCAGCCTCAGATCACTCATCCGCCAAGTGTGCCACAACTGCGTGACTCAGCCATTTAGGATGGGGACATGGTCGTGCGGTCGTATTCGAAGATCAATCTGGGGTTGGCGATTGGGCCGGTGCGTGGGGACGGGTTCCATGGGCTGACCACGATGTATCAGACCATTGCGCTGCATGATGTGGTGATGGTTACG
>Ga0206886_1070_pt1 | contig 22036 bp, 9 predicted proteins | sample Alteio_BWOrgHeat_92_FD_152952 | JGI IMG/M metagenome (GOLD analysis project Ga0206886, IMG submission 152952) | Enriched cells from forest soil in Barre Woods Harvard Forest LTER site, Petersham, Massachusetts, United States - Alteio_BWOrgHeat_Nextera2 ... | reverse complement strand
GCCGCGGCCACCTTGCGGATACGGCTGTTGCTTGCGTCAGCTATGTAGATATCGCCTGCGCCATCCACGGCAACAGCAAACGGGGCGCTCAACTCTGCGCTGGTCGCCGCGCCGCCGTCCTGGGACGCAACATAGCCCCTGGTCCCGTTGCCCGCCACGGTGGTAATGATGCCCGTAGATGCCGTCACCTCGCGAACACGCTGGTTGCCGGAGTCTCCAATATATATATTGCCCGCGCCATCGAGCGTGATGCCGCGTGGGCCGTTTAGCTGCGCGCTGGTGGCCGCGATGTTGTCGCTGTTATAGCCGGCGGCCCCGGTACCGGCAACCGTGGTAATGATGCCCGATACCGCCGATACCTCGCGGATGCGTTGGTTGTTGGTGTCCGCGATATACACATTACCCGCGCCATCGACCACAATGCCGACTGGACCGTTTAGCTCCGCGCCGGTGGCCGCCATGTTGTCCCCGGTATAGCCCTGCGTGCCGTTGCCCGCGATCGTGGTAATGATGCCCGTCGCCGCCGTCACCTTGCGAACGCGATTGTTAGCGCTTTCCGTAATGTAGAGATTGCCGGCCCCGTCTATTGCAACCGACAGGGGCGCCATAGTAGCGCTGGTGGCCACGCAACCGTCGCCCGCCGAATCCGTAGAGCCGCTGCAAGTGCCAGGAGAAGTGCCGCCACCCGCCACTGTAGTGATGATGCCCGTTGCCGCCGATATCTTGCGGATACGGCCATTGTTGGTATCGGCGAAATACAGGTTGCCCGCGCCATCCACCGCAGGACTACCTTGGGCACCGTTCAATGTCGCGCTGGTGGCCACGCAGCCATCGCCAATTCCGTCCGTAGAGCCGCTGCAAGTACTCGGAGATGTTCCGCCACCCGCGAACGTTGTCATCGTACCCGGCGTATAGGTCACTTGCGGCCCAGTGCCGTTGCCTTGGATGAGAGACGTTGCTATCAACGTGCCGCCGCTGTTCGTCAACTCGACCGCGCCGTAGTGTTCACCCGGGTAACTGGGCTTAAATGTGACGTTGACCGTGCAGACCTGTCCTGCGGACAGAGCGCCGGTGCAGGTGCTGCCCGTGCCTAGCGCAAAGTCCAGTCCCGCGACTCCCTGCGTCAGCACCAGTTGAGAGCCGAACGTGCCGGCCGTATCCACCACGAAGGAGATGGACTGCTGGGAGGAAGTGGTGCCGACCGCGACTGAACCGAAGTCCGGTAAGGGACCTGTGCCGGCATGTGCCATCTGCGCGGAAGCAATGGCGCAGGAAAATGCTGCGAGCAGACACGCTGCCGCTAGTTTCACGGTGATGGCACGCTGCATGATTGTCCGGATGACTGCGGCTGGCGCGAGCAATACGGCGCAGGCAGGGGCAGAGGTACAGACAGACGAAGCCGTAGGGTTCGTCTCATGGAGGCTAGCAGTGCGAAGGGTCACGTGGAATTCCTTTTCTTACAGCAGAGCGGGTACTGTGGTTCTATATGGCATGCCGACACACGGCCAATGAAGCCGCTAGAGACGGACTGAAAGTTGCATGCAACAAATACGGAACAGTGAAGATGTTCCGAAGATAATTTGGATTTAGTGAGATGTGTAAACTCTTAGGTAACCAACAATAGGTTACTTGGGTCATTCTTAATATGTGTCTAGTTCTGCTGGCCGCGGATATGTCCGCTCACTCCAACACAGTTCGACGCAACTATAGCGGGGCCATGGCCGGATAGGCAGCAGACTGCACATCCATCCGCATTGTCGCCGCAGCACGAGTCGCTAGCGCCAAAGCGAAAAATAAGATTTTCCTGACTCGCATATACTCCTCATCGGATACAGCGCGCCGACCGACGACCCTTATTAAGGTTGCCTCATCCATATGATGAAATTGTACGCATCTGTGGTAGATGAAGGTACGGTTTCGGCTAAGGCACTGACGCCCTAGGCATGTGAGTGGCTTCTCGGAAGGCTTGGCTGGATAGTACCGACAGACGCGCTTCTGTTTACCAATAACTAATGATTCCCGCAAAATCCTCTTTTGAGCAAGTTCGCGTCGGCGCGCTCCCGGGCGGGTTGAACTTGCCAAAACCCGTTTTAAGGGGAGTTGACGGGGGTGCCGTCGCTGGGACTGCAAATGGGTTGAACTACCGAAACTTCCCGCGAACCACGGTGATCGACCCAGCTGGGAGTGTGTACATGCCGTCGGGCGTGGCGGTAATCGTGATGTTCTTGTTCTCGACAGGGGTGTTTGCATACTGCACAAGAGCTACCGATCCAACGAATGGATGGCTGACGCGCCTGGCATCGTCGATGACGACGTGAACCGGGTGGGCCGCGTTCAAATCATGGTTGATCAGCATTAACGACCAGTTCCCGTCGGGACGCTTAACAGCGTATGACGTAATGACGGTCCGCCCGGCAGCGTCCTTAAGATCGGACGAGGCGGGAAAAATCTTGTTCGCTCCCGCGTTGTGCTGCAACCATTCGAAGTTGATCAGGTGGGCGGAAGAATAGGGAGTATAGGCGGCAGTGCCATACGCCCCGCCGCCGTCCGGGCCACCGTTGGGGTTCAGGGCCCCGCGGCCAGCGGCTCCATTGTTGATCGCCGGCCGATAGAACGCCGCACCGCCCTGTTCGAAGAATGTGCCAAATGCGTCGCACTCCCAGATGGCGAGGCCAGTGACGCCGAGGTAGCCTGGTCCGCCTCGGCCGGCAATGATTCCGCTCTCGGAGATAATCAGCGGCACATCCGCGGGGACGCCGTCCTGACGCCACATGTGCAGGACGTGCTTCATGATTCCGGGTTCCATGTAGAGAGTCGGCCAGTCGTTGGGTGGAGTACCTTGATTGACCAAGAAGGGGTAGTGTTCAAACGACATGAACGCCAGATCCTTCAGATGTCCGTGGGCCTTCAGGTAATCAACGAATCGCTCCAGCCAGGAGGTGCGTCCCTGCTCGTCCGGCCAGAGTGTGATGTCTTTATCGACACCCTCGAAGACCGGGCCGCCCAATTTGGCGCTGGGCGTCAGCTTGTGAACCGCATCCGCAATTTGAATGTAGATGGCGCCGTAGTCTTCCGGCGTCATGTGCTTGCCGTCGCACTCCTCCCCGACCTCAATGCCCACCACTGGATAGCCGCGCTTGTGAATGTAGGCAACCTCATTGGCGCAATCTTCGGGCGTGTCATAGATGGCCGCACATGCAACCAGCGCCGCATGGCCCATGGTCAATCCACTGGTAAAGAAATTGTCCATGCCGTTGTATTGATCGCCGCCGCCGGTGATCAGGTTGTCAGCCTGGTGCCAGGGATCGATGGAAGAAGCGTAAAACCTTCCCGCGGCGTCCGCACGGGAACCGGCGACCACTTCCTGGTTTCCAGCACCTTCAATGCGTGGCGGGGCCCCAGGTCCGGGCTCGACGCCACTTGCCGGATAAACGACCGCGTAGTTCCCCCCGGCATCGATCGTACCGGCGGACAGCGTCTGCAGAGCGTAGCCGACGCAGTTGCGAACATCCTGCGACCCGTGCGTATCGCAGGTCCCGGAGGATTTCGACATCAAGACGCGTATGAAGCGTGTCGTGACGGGTGCATCCGAAAGCTTCTGATGGACGTCTCCGCCGCTGCCGTTCATCACCGAGCCGGATTGAAAAGGTTTCCAGACGCCATTCGGGCCCATGTCCCAGTCCATCGCGGTGTTGTCGCCGAGCCAGTACTGCACCACATAAACGGAGGCATACGGATTTACCCATTGGATATGGATCGCATTGACGGCGCGGGCCGTGCCCATGTCGATCACCACCCACTGCGGGTGCAGCGCGTCGCTCTCGCCGGTGAAATGGCTGGTCAGGTAAGGATTGCTCTTCCAGTAACCTTGATAACCAGCCACCAAAGGTGAATCGCCGCTGGTCATGAAGTCGCGATGCGGCAACGAATACGAATAGCCGTAGTGGATCGGTGCGCCCAGGTCGGCGCTCCCGACGTAGTAGCCGCTCTTTGTTGCTGGATCGCTCCACGTGCCGTTTTCGTTCCAGTGCCACGCCGCAAGGCGCAACTCGCTGTTGTTGCGCATGGTGATGGAACCCCAACCCAGGTTTTTGATCCCCTGAATCGTCTCGGGCTTGCTCAGGTTGTCCACCTGCGTTTTACTCAGATCATCCATCCACGCGCCGGTCGCCGTGTCTGGGTTGATCGTATTCAGAACGTGCTCCGGTGTCACGTCAACGTGGACCGTGGCAACCGAATCGACGGTGCCCACTTTGGCAACCGACTCGGCGGGGAGCGACTGCTGCTGAGCCCTTCGTGGCTGGACCGTTTGTGGCTGGACCGTTTGTGGCTGGACCGTTTGTGGCTGGGCCGTTGGTGCCTGGGCCGCTTGTGCCTGGACGCGCAACGGAACGTACATGGAAACCGCCGTCAGCCCGAGCGCTGCAACTGCGGCACACAGCCAAATGCGAGCCGAGACCCGTGAGTAAGAACCAGTAATCATGATGGCATCCACTATACCAACGTAAACCGCTCCAATGGAGGATTGAAATTGCACGTCGAGTTAACCGGAAGTAATTTTGTTGTGCCTGAAAAGTCACCTTTTGGGAAACTACGCTCGATAGGGTCTATTAAAGCTCATCGAGCGATGGCGGCGGACCGAAGGGATGCGTGTCGGGACTTCCTCGGGCCGGATGCATAAGGAGCATCTGCGGTCGCTGGTTGCGGAGCACACGAAGCCGCGGCAGTTCGGATTGCTGGGGCAGCCGCGCCTGAACATGCTGGAGTTGAACCTTGCACTGGATCACTCTGCGTGCTAATCAGACCTGAAGAACATCTCCATCGCGGGCGACCATTTCGTAGAGTACGGGATTGACGAAAAAGCCGATAAACAGGCGTGAGATCAGGCCGGCGACGATCACGATCGCGAACGGCCGCTGCGTGTCCGAGCCGATGGCAGTGGAGAGCGCGGCCGGCAGCAGGCCCAGACAAGCGACGAGTGCCGTCATCATGATGGGACGAAGACGGAGCAGCGAGGCTTCGCGTGTGGCGCTGCGTATGTCCATGTGTTCCAGGCGCAGCTTGTTGATGTAGGAGACCAGGATGACGGCGGTCTCGACGGAGACGCCCAACAGCGCAAGCAGACCGAGGCCGGAAGAGACGCTAAAGGGTGTGTGGGTGAGCTTCAGTGCGATGAGCGCGCCGACCGGCTCCGTGAGGATGACCCCGAGAGCGATCGTCACCGGGAATTTAAAGTTGCCGTAGAGCGCAAAGAGGATCATGAAGATGATCAGTACCGCGAGTGGACCGATGATCTCCATCTGGTGCTTGGCTTCCAGCAACTCGCCGTACTCACCGCCCCAAGCCATGTGATAGCCGGAGGGCAGTGAGCGTTCAATGTCGGCGACTGCGTGCTGCCCATCATGCACGGCGCTCTCCAGGTCACGGTCTTCAATGCTGTACTGTACGCCGATGTAACGCGAGTTGTTCTCGCGGTAGATGAAGGATGCGCCGCTGGCCTCATGGATGTTGGAGAGCTCACTTAGCGGAATCTGCTGCCCTGTGGGTGTGCCGACCAGCAGGTTGCCAATCTGGTTCGCGTTTTCACGAAACTCCGGCTTCATGCGCACGACGAGGTCGAAGAGTTTTTCTCCCTGAATTACCTGTGTTGCTGCCTGGCCTCCGACGGCTGCCTGCACGATGGCTTCGACGTCGGCGACATTGATGCCGTAGCGTGCGATCTTGTCGCGGTCGACGTCAATGAGCAGGCTGGGCTGGCCGAGTTCGCGCACGACGGTAAGCTCACTGAAGCCGGGGATCTCAGACAGGCGACGTTTGATCTCGAGCGCCTTGCTCTGCAACACATTCAGGTCGGGTCCATATATCTTAACGGCGAGGGCACTCTTGAGTCCCGTGAGCGCCTCATCGACAGCATCTTCGGCAGGTTGGGTGTAGTTGAAGATGACGCCAGGAAAAGCCTTGAGCTGGTTCTGAATATCCTCGGTGAGCTCGGCCTTGTTGTGGATGCTCCCGGACTTCCACGAGACATCATTATACGGCTTCAGGCCGACGTAGAACTCATCATTGAAGAAGCCGGTAGGGTCGGTACCGTCATCGGGGCGGCCTAGTTCGGAGCCGACATCGGTGACCATCGGATACTTCATCAGGATGGTACGCACCTGTGGTGAGAACTTGCTCGCTTCCTCGAAGGAGACGGTGTACGGCATAGTCGCGCGCACCCAGAGCGCGCCTTCGTCGAGGTGCGGCATGAACTCACCGCCGATGAAGGGGATGAGGAGTAAGGTGGCGGCGAAGATGATGGTGGCTGTCAGCATCGTCCACTTCGGATGATCGAGGCACCAATCGAGGCTCTTCGCATACTCGCGCCGGACCCATTCGAAGGGCTTATTTGCGCGCTCATGTACACCTCGCTTGAACCAGTAGGCGCAAAGGACGGGAACGAAGGTGAGCGTCAAGATCAGCGAGCCGACGAGCGCAATGGAGACAGTATCCGCCATAGGCTTGAAGAGCTTACCTGAGGGGCCGGTGAGCGCATAGATGGGCAAGTAGCCTGCGATGATGACGGCTACGGAGTAGAAGATTGGGCGGTCGACATCCTTCGCTGCGGCGAGAATAACCTTCTGGAGGTCGTACTGCTGGCCCTCACGTTCACCCAACTCACGGAAGATGTTCTCCACCATGACCAATGTACCGTCGATGAGGATGCCGAAATCAATGGCGCCGATGGAGAGTAGGTTTGCAGCGACCCCACGTGCGTGCAGGAATATGAAGGAGAAGAGCAGCGCGACCGGAATGGTGAGCGCGACGATCATCGCGGCGCGTATGCTCACCAGGAAGCACATCAGTACAATCAGGACGAGCGCCATCCCCAGAACCATATTGTGCTCGACCGTGTCGATCGTCAGCTGTACCAGGTCGCTGCGATCGTAGTATGCGCGCACCTTGATGTCAGCCGGTAGGATGCGCTCGTTCAGCTGCTGGGTCTTCCCTTCAACGCCTTTCAACACATTCTGCGTCTGCTCACCGCGGCGCATCATGATGACGCCTTCTACCGCGTCGTCAGCCTTATTGAAGCCGAACTCGCCGAGGCGAGGTGCACTGTCTATGGTTACGTCACCGATGTCACGGATGCGCGTGGGCACGCCGTTCTGCGAGCCAACGACGACATTGCCGATCTCGCCTGTGTCATGCACCAAGCCAAGGCCGCGGACGTAGTAGAACTGGCCGCCCTGCGAGTAGAAGCCGCCGCCAGCGTTGGAGTTGTTGACCGAGAGTTGCTGGATGATTACTGGTACGGTGACGTGATACGCGTAGAGCTTCGCCGGGTCGAGCTGCACCTGATACTGCATCACAGTGCCGCCGAAGCCGGAGTCGTCGGCGACGCCGGGAACCTGCTTGTACTCGCGCTCGATTACCCAGTCTTCGTAGACCTTCAGCTCCTGCGGCGTACGGTCCGGACTCTCGAGCACATAGCGATAGACCAGTCCCGACGGGCTGGCAAGCGGCGCGAGCGTCGGCGTTACGCCGGTGGGATATGTCACTTCGCTGAGGCGCTGGAAGACGACCTCGCGCGCGAAGTAGTCGTCGCTACCCTCGTTGAAGGTGAGGATGACATCTGAGAGGCCATAGAGCGAGATCGAGCGCATGACGGCCAGCTTCGGCACACCATTCATCTCGACCTCGGTCGGCACGGTGACGAGGCGTTCGATTTCCTCGGCTGCATGGCCCGGCCACTGGGTGATGATCTCCACCATCGGTGGCGCGAGGTCGGGGTAGGCATCGACGGGCATGTGCTGGAACGAGAGTGCTCCGCCGATGGCGATGAAGGCCACGACAAGCAGCACCAGGAGCCGCTGTCGCAGAGCGAACTTGACGAGATGATTGATCATCGCTTGCCGCTCTCCCTAGTGTTGCAGCGAATTGGCAAACTGCAGGAACAGGCTGCCATCGCCCACTACCCTATCCCCGACGGACAGACCCTTCAGTATCTGCGTCTGCCCGCCCTGGCTTTGGCCGATCTCGACATCGCGGCGGCCGAACTGGTTGCTGCCGATCGTGACGTAGATGAATGGCTGGTTATTGTCGTCGCGCAGTACGGACGAGTCTGGCACAGCAACCGCGTTGGTAATCGATCCGGCGGTGACCGTGACGGTGCAGTACATGTCCCGCTTCAGCTTCTCGCCGGGGTTATCGACGACGATGCGTGCCTGCAACGTGCGCGTGCTGGGATCGAGCGCGGGGGAGACATAGGAGATCTTTCCGTGAAAGCTGCCGGGGTAGGCGTCGGTGGTCACGAGTACATCGTCTCCGCTGCGGACAGAGGCGAGGTCGGCTTGGTAGACGTTGGCGAGCACCCATACGGTGCTCAGGTCGGAGATGGTAAAGGCCTGTGTCTGGCCCGCCTGCACTACCTGGCCGGGTGAGACGAGCCGCTCGACCACCTCGCCGCCGATGGGTGCGAGCACCGGGATCTGTGCGGAGCTGGGTGCCTTCGCCAGGTCGCCGGGATTCTTGATGCCGAGGATTTTCAGACCTTGGTCGGCGGCATTCAGATCGGCTTGCGCCTGGTTGCGGTCGGACTCAGCCTGTTCGAGATCGCGCTCGGCGATGGCGTGGTGCTGGTAGAGATCCTGCGCGCGTGCGTAATTCTTGTCTGTGAGTCGAGAGGAATCGGCAGCCTTCAGGTAGGCGTCGAGTAGCTGGGAGTAGTCTGGGCTGCTGATCTCAAGCATCGACTGGCCGGCTTTCACTTGCTGGCCGGGGAGAACGAGCACACGACTGACCGGGCCGCCCACCTGGGTGATGACCGGGGTGGTCTTAAAGGCGTTGTATGCCACGGCACCGGTCAGACGGAGGGTACGCGTGAGCGTCACCGGCTGGATTGTCACAAGCTGCACGTGCGACATCTGGTCCTGCGGCAGGGTGAACAGCTGCGGCGTGGACTTGGATGCAGTGGTGGAGAAGGAAGTCATCTGTGACGGTTTCTCGCGATCACCCTTGCTGCAGGCGGTGAGGGCCAGCGTTGCGGCGAGCGCGAGTGTGCATCGGGTTCGTATCATCGTCATGGGATGTTCCTGGTTCCTACGGCTTCGCGGAGCTGTTCGAGCGCGGTCAGGTACGAGGCCAACACCTGGCGGTAGGCCAGCTGGGTGGCACGATAGCTGCGCTCGGCATCGAGAAAATCCAGCAGGCTGGCGGCCCCGTGACGGTAGGCGTACTCGGTAATGTCCCGGGACCGCTGCGCCTGGTCGAGGTAACCGGAGCGGTAGAGACTCACTACCTTGTCGTTGGTGCGAAGGTTCTCGAAGGCATCGCGGACGTCGGTCATCACTTGGCCAACGGTGAACTTCTGCTGCTCCTGGGCCTGAGTGATGGCGAAGCCAGAGCGTGCGATCTCACCCTGGTTACGGTCGAAGATGGGCAGCTGGACCTGGCCGAAGAGCGAGAGGTCGTTCTGGTCGGTGACGTGGGTGTAGCTGATCTGTCCGGTGACGTCGCGTTTGCCGATGGACTTCTGCAACTGGAACTGGCTGTTTGCGGCGGCGACACCGAGCTGCGCGGCCTGCAGGTCGGGGCGCGATTGCAGGGCCTTGTTCTGAAAATCCTCAAGGATGCCCGGGACTGGTTTGTAATTGAAGTCGCCGGTGAGATCGTAGTCCGCGCCGATGGATTCGTAGCCGAGGAGCTGGCGCAGGTCGGAAAGGCCCTGGGTGCGCGAGAGCTCAGCGGCGGAGACATCGGTCTGGAACTGGAGGAGCTGCAGCTGGATCTTCAGTAAGTCGCCTTCACCGATGTCACCGGCCTTGTAGCGGGCCTCCCCGATCTCGACGGTGTTCTGGAAGCTCTTGAGGTCCTGCTGCGCAAGCTCCAGCGTGGATTCGGCGAGCTCGATGTTAATGAACAGCGAGGCGACGGCGAAGGCGGTGGTGCGTTCGGTGTCGGCTACCTGCGAACGGGTGACGGAGGTGACGTCCTTTGCAGCCTGTAGACGATGCTGACGCTTGAGGCCGCGCTCGAACAGATAGCTGACGCCGAGGTCGAACTGCGCGGTGTTGTCGAGATAGTCGAAGTTGAGCTGGTTGAGGTGGATGAAGGGCAGGAACTGCGAGTCGCCCAGGAGCACAGGGTTGGGGCGCAGGTTGGCTGTGGTCTCTTCTGCCTGATTCTGCTGAATGGTGGTGCGTAGGGCGAGTAGGCTGTGGTTGTGCTGGAGGGCCATCTGGATGGCGTCGTCTAGCGAGATGGCAACGCCAGTGCGACTCTGGGCTAGGGTTTGCGCGGCGGGTGCCGGGGGTTGCGGGGCTTGCGTGGGCTGAGTGGGTGCGGGAGACGTGGGTGCGACCGGAACCTGGGCGTGTGCCCGCTGCGTCGCGATGCCTCCATAGAGGATGATCGTTGCCAGCAAAATCGGAAGACGAAAGCCTTTTAAGTGCATGGTTTTCTAGGAGGTTTCTGGTGCAACCGATCGGATAGCCAGTGTAACCCAGATAATCTGCGCGAGTTGCAGGGTAAGTGTCCTGTACGGCTCTTCGGGACCATACCTGTCCCGGGAGCAATTTTGGAGTGCGTTTTTTGCATGAAAAACACGAAAGGACCGCAAATTGCGGCCCTTTCTGAAAGTTCACAAGAGAATCGTGACTTCTCCAGACTATGTGGCGGTGAGCCCGGTCTGGAGCAAACCGCTCTCTGCCAGCAATTCCCTGCTAACAGGGAAATTTGGAGACTTTCGAGCCTCCGGGCAAGCACAATAACGCTCCAAGGCATTGGTTTCGGGGCAGTCAAGTACCGGCGTGACTGCTTTGAATCCTGTTTGGAACAGGGAATTAATAGAGGCATATCGGGGAATTTATGACTGATAGCAGGGGGAGATATGGTCATTTATTGACGAGGCTCTTCATCAACCTAACCGCGCAATCGTAGGGGTGGTTTGGGCGAGTCCTTATACCTGGACGCGATGCAGCCGTGCTGTGCGAGTCGCGCTAAACCAAGGGCCTTCATGTGCATTACCGGGACGGGAGCCAGACGCGAGGGCTGACTCCCGCCCTACGGAACTTATTTTCTGCGACAATGAAATCTAGGCTGCGGATTAGGCCTACCGTGCATCTCTGGAGATGATACATTTGGCCCTCCTAGAGGAGGTTATCTACAGGGATACAGCTGTCTCGCCCCATATCTGGAATTCGCGGTGTTTATGTTGCTCAGCAAAGACCTGTTCACCGCTGGCCACCTGGGCGATGTAGTCAAAGACGCGGTGTCCGACCTCAGGGATGGTCTCCGTCCCATCAAGGATGGTACCGGCGTTGAGGTTAATATCATTGCCCATGCGGAGAAAGGTTTCCGTGTTAGAGGCCAATTTGATGACTGGCGCGATGGCATTGCCGATAGTGCTGCCCATGCCTGTCGTGAAGACCACGACTTGCGCTCCAGAGGCCACTAGGCCGGGAGTCGATTCCTGGTCATAGCCGGGGCCCTGCATTAGCCAGACACCTTTGCCGTGTGGCGGTTCTGCGTAGCCCATGGTTCCTTCAATCCGCGTCGTGCCAGCCTTGGCAATGGCGCCTAAGGATTTGATAGTGATGTTCAGTAGACCTGCCTTCATGTTGCCGGGGCTGGGGTTTTCATTCAGCACAGCACCGGCGCGGGCAGCGAAGTTCTTGTACCAATCCACCATCGAGTAGATCTCATTGGCAACTGCTGCATTCTTTGCACGGCTAGCCAGGATATGCTCCGCACCGCAAAACTCTGGCGTCTCCGTCACCAATACGGTACCGTGCGAGCGGACAAGAAGATCAGCGGCATGACCGAGCGCAGGGTTCGCTGAGATACCAGAGAAGCTATCAGACGCTCCGCATTTGACGCCTAAAATGAGTTCGCTAATGGGTACTGTTGTGCGCTGGCATCGGTTGACTTCTTGCAGCAGTATCTCCACAGCCTTCATACCACGCTCCACGGCATTCGCCGTGCCGCCGACGGCCTGGATACCGATGCGGGCCACTGGCTTCTTGAAGTTGATCTTCTCACCGTAGAGATAGTTGTCGAGATAGGTCAGATTAGTCTTCTCGCAGCCGAGATCGACCAGCACGCAACCACCGACATTGGGATGCGAGGCATAGGCCGCCAGTGTGCGCATCAAAACGTCTAGATTACTGCCGTTCTGACAGCCACAGCCTTTGTTATGCGGCGTAGCCACCACGCCGTCAATGTTAGGGTACTTTTGCCTGTTCCACAGCATGAACTCCGCCATCATGGAGATCTGCTGGGCTTCGTGACTAGAACACATGCTGGTGGGAAGAATGAGAATGTAGTTACGCGTGCCCACACGACCGTCTTCGCGGCGATACCCCTGGAAGGTGCCTATCTTCGATGCCGGGAAATACTCCGGCGCGGAGGTTTCACACTTGGGCAAAATACGTATCAGCGGAATATCATTATGCAGAAGCTCCTGCGTAATCCACTGACCTGCCTTGATACCGGCCGAGGTTCCGATAGGCTGACCGTACTGGTAAACCATCGCTCCTTCCGGCAAATCGGTAAAACTGAAACGGTGGCCACGCGGGATAAACTCCTTGATCGCCAGATCGCCAATAGGCGTCCGCAGGATGGTCCCTGCCGGAATGGCCCGGCGGACCACGGCGGTATTATCAGCGGGATGCACCTGGATGGCATATTCTTCCAAGGAGACCGCCGGCGAAGCTGGGATGGGGGGCTGGTTCACAAAATGGTCTTACCACTTGTCAGTCTACACCTTTCCGTAATCATTTTCCAAGCAAAAAACTGGCTGCACTTGACTTCTTTATACAGGATTCTAGAGACTCGGATACAACAAAGACTGGTAAGACCTCTCTAAACGATGGCATCGACAAAAAAAGTCGGGGTAGCTCGCCGTAAGCACTCAACAGCTTCCCCGGAACGAAATCGCGTGCTCCATAGTACAGAAACTGCGACCCGGAAAGAAGTCTCCTCTTCCAACAATGTCCTGAACCATCTGCGCGAACTAATCGAAGCCGGTGAGTTGCGCCCTGGCGAGCGGTTGCCCGCTGAACGGGACTTAGCCGCCAAGCTGAAGGTCAGCCGGCCAACCCTGCGTGCTGGGTTAAGATCACTAGTGGCCATGGGCGTGCTGGAGTCGTGGCACGGTTCAGGAACTTATGTTGTGGACATTAGCGGCCCCCCAGCTTTGGATGCTAATCCTCTGCGTATGATGGCAGCGTTGCGGGGTTTTTCTCCGGCGGAGATGTTGGAGGCACGGCTTGGCCTTGAGATGTTGGCCACCGGTCTGGCAGCGGAGCGCGCCGATCCCGATGCACTGGCCCTACTGGCCGAGGAGATGGCAGGGATATTCGCAAGTGTAGATGAGCCGAAGGCCTTTTTGATTCACGATGTCGCTTTTCACCGTGCCATCGCAAGCGCTTCGGGAAACCGTATTATCGCCGCGCTTATAGCGATGATCGTCGCAGCCATGTATGAGACGCGCAAGATGACAGTGGATAATGCACTGGACCTGAAGGAGTCGGCCAAAGCACACCGTATTATCTATCGAGCCATCCGCGACCGCAACCCTCAAGCCGCGCGCGAAGCTATGCGCAAACACCTGCAGCAGGCCTTCCAATCGCAGCAGCAGGAGATGCCACAGAATAGTTAAGGCTAAGTTTCCAGTTGCAGCGGCTGATGGTAGCAGCGAAGAACAGCAATGCGCAGTGTGCAAAGTCCTCTTTCTCGATCGCAGCCGCTACCTCTACCTGCTCCTTGCGCCGCGCTGTCGCCACTACATCCGCGCCGGCCTGTGCCAAGCCTATCGAGAGATGGCCAGCCCCAAGCCTGAGGTTCCACCAATGTCGACTGCTGTTTAAACTGTGAGATCGAATACAGAATGGCCGTTTGCCATAAGGGAAAATACTAGTCCTCCACGGATGGTAATACCACTTTTTAGAATTCACAGACAATGCTTCGTACTACCAAGTAGCTCTGTCAAGCTATCCACCATGATTTGCTGGTCTGCATCCAGCACCGTGAACATATTAAGTCTTTTAAAGACTTACGTATAGAGAAGACGGTCTATTACGGGTACCCTGCATTAGCGCGTTAAGGGAAAATTCGGAACACCAAAAGTGGTCAGACAAGTGTTATCCTACAGCCGCTATGCGGTCCTTCTCAGTATTCTGTTTTTTTTGCCTCTTTCTCGCATATGGAGTATTAGCCCAGGATATGCGTACCATCACAGAGCCGCGCATTCCCAAGGTCTGCGCCGTTGTGAAGGCCGCACTCACAGTACAGCAGGGCCAGCTTCCGGACTCAGCCGAAGACCACCTAGATACTCACCGACTGCAAGATGCGATTGACCACTGTACTCCGGGGCAAGCTGTAGAGCTCGCCAAGGGCGGTACGGAGGACGCATTTCTCAGCGGGCCACTGGATCTGCGACCAACTATTACGCTGCTGGTGGATGCAGATGTTACGCTCTTCGCATCGCGTAACCCACGTGTCTTTGATCGCAGCCCTGGCAGCTGTGGCAAAGTGGATACTCTGCATGACGGCTGCCGCCCGCTGTTAGAGGCAACTAATGCTCCCCATGGTGCAGTGATGGGGGCGGGAGCGATCGATGGCCAAGGTGGTCGTATGCTACTACACACCTCCACGCGCTGGTGGGACCTGGCAGAGCAGGCGCGTACCGGCGGCAACCAAGAGGTGCCGCGCCTGCTCGTTGTCGACCACTCCAACGACTACACGCTCTACGGCATCACCTTCCGCAACTCGCCGAACTTTCACGTCATCGTGCACAACACCGACGGCTTCACGGCCTGGGGCGTCAAGATCGAATCGCCGAAAGATGCACGCAATACCGACGGCATCGATCCGGTCTCATCAACCAACGTCACGATCACGCACTCCGCCATCCACGCCGGAGACGACAACGTAGCCATCAAGGCCAACTCCAGCGGTCCCGCAGCGCACATGACCATAGCGCACAGCCACTTCTACACCGGGCATGGCATGTCCATCGGCAGCGAGACGAACGGCGGCGTAAGCGATATCCTCGTCACCGACCTCAGTATTGACGGCGCGGATAACGGCATCCGCATCAAGTCCGATGTCAGCCGCGGTGGCCCGGTAACGCGCGTGCAGTACGACGGCGTCTGCATCCGCAATACGAAGCATCCCATCGTGATCGACCCGTTCTACACCAAGGGCGCGCAAGGCATGCTCGTCCCGGACTTTCACGGCATCGTGTTGCGCGGCGTTACCATCAGCGGCGGCGGAGGCTCCACCATCTTCGGCCTCGACGCGACACATCCATCATCGCTCACGCTGGACGCCGTAAAGGGCGACCCCAGCCAGAAGATCGAGGCGCGCTTTGCTCATCTGGATATAGATAGCACGACCAATTTGAACCTCGCCGGCCAAGGCGTCACTGTGGCGCGCATGAAAAATAAAGCTGAATCGCTGGACTGCGGCAGCGCCGCCTTCCCTCCCTTTCCTGTCGGCCCAATGCTTACTCCGCAGGAGGCACAGGTGACAGCCAATCCCGAGCCTCTACCTCCACCAAAGTTCGGAACGCGCACCAGCGCCATCGTCGCCGCGGATGGCGGCGGTGACTTCCGCACAGTGCAGGATGCGGTCGATTCACTCACCGCGCAGGGTGGCAGCATCACCGTGCGCCCCGGTACTTATCGCGAGACCGTACGCATCGCCAAGCCGCACGTGCGGCTTCTGGGGGATAGCAAGAACCCGGCGGACGTCGTGATCGTCAACGGCGAGAGCGCCTACACCACGGGGAGCACTTTCAAGTCCGCCACTGTCTTCGTCACCGGCGACGATTTTTACGCGGCTAACCTGACCATGCAAAACGATTACAGCCTGCACGTCAGTGAAAAGCCACAAGGAGCGCAGGCGCTGGCTCTCTCCGTCAGCGGCGATCGCGAGATCTTCGAGCGCGTGCGGCTGCTGGGCGCGCAGGACACGCTCTATGCCGCGAGCCGCGGCTGCAAGAGTGAGACCGGGCCATGCCAGCCATCGCGGCAGTACTTCCACGACTGCTACATCGAAGGCCACGTCGACTTCATCTTCGGCGATGCGCTGGCCGTATTCGACCATTGCACCATCCACGCCATCGTCCATCCCACTGTGATGCTGACGGCGCAGAGCAAGCACTACCCCGGCCAGGCCAGCGGCTACGTCTTCGACCACTGCACGATAACGTCCGATCCCGGCACAGGCCAGATCTACCTCGGTCGACCATGGCGCGACTACGCCGAGGTCATCTTCCTCAACTCCGTGCTGGATGCCAAGGTCAATCCCACCGGCTGGAGCGAGTGGCACGCCGGCGAGACCGAGCGCCTGAAGACGGCAACCTACGCCGAGTTCCAGTCCACGGGCCCCGGCGCATCACCCACTACGCGTGAGCCCAAAGCGCACCAACTAAGCGCGTCTGAGGCAGATGCATTCGCTCCGAATGTCTTTCTCGCCGGTAACGACCACTGGCATCCCGCGTACTAGCCACGGCTGATGTCGTCGGCGGCGTTGCCATTGATCTTCACACCGTGCAGTTGCAGCCCGCGGACATTTTCAATTCTGTTGCCATGAGCCACATGATCAAAGGTGCAGTCTGTCAGACGAATATCCTCAATCGGCGCATTGGTAAACCCGCGCAGGTACAGCGCATAGTCCACCGTGCCCACATGCACGTTGCTCATCTGCACATCGCGCACGACGGGTTTGAATGGCCCATGATCGGCCTCTTCGTAGTTGTAATCGATGCCCAGCGCCGCCTGCGAAGCCAGCCGAATATTGCAGCTGCGCACATAGATGCCTTCAATATCGCCGCCGCGCATCGCATTGTTCTTGATGCGGATGCCGATATTCAGCATCGGGCTCTCCATAACATTGTTCTCGACAAAGACGTTGCGCACACCCGCCGAGATCTCGCTGCCGATGGTCACACCGCCATGGCCGTTCTTCATGTGGCAATCGCGCACCACCAGGTTCTCTGATGGCACAGGCACGCGGCGACCTTCAGCATTGCGCCCGGACTTGATAGCGATGCAGTCGTCACCGGTATTGAAGGTGCAGCTCTCGATCAGCACATCGCGACAGGACTCCGGGTCGCAGCCATCCGTGTTTGGGCCGTCCGCGGCGATATCACAGCTACGGACCATCACATTGGTACATAGCGCCGGCGTAATCTGCCACATCGGCGAGTTGCGCAGCGATATTCCCTCGATCCACACATTCCGGCAGCGATACGGCTGGATGAACTGAGGGCGAAGGTAATGCCCCGGACCGAAGACACGCTTCTCTACCGGAATACCGGCCTCGGCCATCTGCATCAACGCTTTTCTGTCTGTGGCATCCAGCCGCTCTTTGCCCGCAAGCGGACGCGCCCAGTCCCACCACACATCCGGCGCGGCGTTGCCATCTAGTGTTCCCCGTCCCGTGATGGCGATGTTCTCCTGCTCAAAGGCATACACAAAGGGTGAGTAGCTCATCAGTTCCGTACCCTCGAAGCGAGTAAACACCAGCGGATAGGCCCTCGGATCACGCGAGAAGCGGATCGTCGTGCCCGCTTCCAGGTGCAGATTCACATTGCTGCGCAGGTGGATCGCGCCAGTCATATAATCTCCGGCCGGGACCACCACGCGCCCGCCTCCAGCCTGGTTGCACGCGGCAATAGCATCGCGGAACGCGGTCGTATTGTCAGTTCGATTGTCGCCAGCTGCCTTGAATTGCCGCACGTTGAAGTCACGCTCAGCAAACTTCGGAGGCTGTATGCGGGCTAGTATCTGCGGCAACTTCAGCCATGGGTCAGACGAGGCCGCCTGTGCCAACCCACTGCGCGAAACAGCCAGCCACGCACCGGCCGCTCCCGCTGTCTCCAGAAATCTGCGACGCTCCATAAGGTTAGAAGACCAGTCTTGCACCCAGCTGTATCTGCCGCGGCTGCGCGGTCGAAGGCACACCCGTAATATAGCCGAACGTGCTGGCCGTCGCGCTGGAGACGTTCGCCGCCGCAAATACCGGATGGTTCAACGTATTGAAAGTCTCAAAGCGAAGCTGTAGGTAGCTCGTCTCCGTAAAGTTGAAGTTCTTCAGGATCGACGAGTCCATATCGTTGAATCCATCCTGGCGCACGCTCGAGATAGTCTGCGGCAGCGACCGGTAGTGGTCCACGTACTGCCCGTTGATAAACGCCGTCCCATCGCAGGGCGCAGGCGCAGCTGGGCAAGTAGTCGAGCTACCGGTAACGAAGACGCCAGTGTTGATCGCCGGATTGCCCGAGCCCGCGACCGACGTGTTCCTCGGACTACTTGTGATGCTGCTCACGCTCGAGCCGGGCTGCAGCGGAATGTCCGCCGAAAAATAGATCGGCGCTCCGGTCTGGAACTGATAGATCCCGTTGACGACAAAGCCGCCGAAGATCTCATTGAGCACTTTATTGCCGCCGAAGTTCACCAGTTTGTCACTTCCTATCGGCAGGATGTAGGTCGCTCCGGTAGCGAAGTGGTGAGTATGGTCAAACGGCGAGACGCGCCGCGTCGGCACCGTGTCCTCGTCATTCAGGAAGGTATCGGCCTCGATCAGCTTGGAGTAGCTGTAGTTCGCTGTCAACGTCAGGCCATGCATCGCGCGCTGCTCCAGATGGATCAGTCCGCTCTCGAAGTACGAGTTACCGATCGTCTGGTTCTGCTCCGTCACCGCCGCATTGCAGAACTGCGGATAGGGGAAAAGTAGGTTTGAAAGCGTCGTGGTGGCCCCGTTGCAGCTCGCGCTGTTGGGCAGCAGTCCTGCGAAGGGATTGCTGGTGCTGGCACCGTATGCCGAAGACAGGGACTGGTCGCGATACGGGTTTGTCGTCAGGTACTGCACCCTGATCGCGTTCAGGTTCTGCGACGCGATCGGCAGGTGCACGCCGTGGTTGCCGACGTACATCGCCTCGATCATCGTGCTGTGCGTCAAAGATTGCTGTATGCCGAAGTCCCAGCGTTCGGAGTACGGATCATGCTCCACCGGCGCAAGGAAACTGATCGCCTGACCCAGGAAGGTGCTCGCACCGGCAGACGATCCCGCCGGCTGCAGGAAACCGCCAGGGAAGGGATTACTTAGCGTGTTCGAGGAGGTCAGGTAGTTATTCGTCGTCGCCACATAGGTAGTCGAGGCGCTGAAGCCCTCCTGATTGTCGATGGCATTCGACGAATACGTTCCCGTCGCGGCCAGGTTCGCCAGCGTCTCCGGCTGCACAAAGATGCCGAAACCGCCACGGATCACCGTCTTGTTGTGGAACATCGTCGGCGTAAACGAGAAGCCGAACCGCGGGCTGAAGAAGCCGTTGTTAGTCGCATACGGCGCGCCGCCATTCCCGCTCGGGAAAGTAAGGCCGCCCAGCGCATTGAAGCCCGTCTGCGCCACGGTCGCATTCGGCTTCGCGTTATACGCTGCCGTCGCTGCTGCCGAAACAGAGTTGGTAGCAGTCGGGTTGAAGCCATTCACCGTGCGCCCGAACTTGTCCCCGAAGGGCTTATCAATGTCAAAGCGCACTCCCAGGTTCAGCGTCAGCTGCCCGTTGATGCGCCAGTCGTCCTGCACGAAGGAACCGATGTAGTAAGACTTGTAATCCGCCCGGGCGTTCAGATCATACTGGCCGGAGGTGGGCAGGCCGAGCATGAATGAGGCCATGTCGCCGCCAAACTTCTGTGCCGACCCGCTCGAGCTCGAAGTCACAAAGTTGGTCGAGAAGGTCAGACCACCCGACGAGTTGCCGAAGTTTTGCACCTGCAGACGGTACTGCCGTCCATCGAAGCCCACCTTCAGCGTGTGTCTGCCGATCACCTTCACCATGTCCGCAAAGAGCTGGTAGCTGGTGGTGGGGTCGATCGCTGAGCTGGTATCGCCCAGGCACTGGTAGCTGGTGAAGCTGCCGCAACTTCCGAAGGTCACCATGGGCAACTGCACCTCGCTGCTGCCCGAAGAAAGATAGGAGGGTAGACCTACGCTCGCCGGTGTGTACGCCTGCGACAGCGCTCCATGCACCTCGTTGAAGAAAGTCCAGTTGGCGCGCACGTCGAAGATCGTGCTGGAGTTCAGCGTGAAGACATCGTCCAACGTCGTGCCCCAGTTCTCGCGTAGCAAGGTGGTGCCGGTGGTGTCGTTGCCCAGGTAATTGTTCTTGGTCTGCGTGCGGTTGTTGTGGCGGAAGTCGAAGAAGGTATGGTTCCGCGAGCCCAGGTTAAAGTCCAGTCTTCCGAACTCGTTGTTATAGGTATCCGCGCTGGGCGCATTGCTGTTGTAGTTGTTTTGCCCCGTTGACGTGACGTCCACGGTGTCGTTCGGCAGCGGATACAGCTTCAGGTACGCCGCCGCCACAGAATTAATCGGCCCAGCCGCCGTCAATTGGTTGTTAGGGATCGGTTGCCGCGTAATCGTGCTGCCCGTCTGCGTCGCAGTGAAAGGGTTGTACAGCTGGTTCGGGTCCACCGTGGTCCCGCCGTTGCAGATCGCCGTGCCCGAAGCATTCACCGTATAACCCGTGGGGCAACCAGCCGCCAATGTCTGTGAAAAGTCCCCAGCGCGCTCAGCCGCCGTCGGCACCGTCGTCAGCTGCGTGGCCGGCTGCGAATCCTTCAACCCTTCGAAAGCGAAGAACCAGAAGAGCTTATCGCGGCCGTTGTATATCTTCGGTATCACGATAGGCCCGCCGGCGGTCAGACCGTACTGGTTGTAGTGCGTCACCGGCAGCTTGGGAACGGGGTTCTGCCGGTCATTGAAGTACAGATTCGCATCCAGGTTCGGAATTTGGTTGAACTCATACACGCTTCCATGCAGCCGGTTGGTTCCACTCCGCGTCACCTGGTTGATGATGCCGCCGATGGTATGGCCGAAACTCGCATCGGTATCGAACGGCCGAATCGATATCTCCTGTACTGAGTCCTGCGTGGGGCTGTACGCCAGCGCGCCCAGCAGCGTCAGGTCCGGTGCCCCGTCCAGCAGTATCTCGCTCACCTGGTTCGGCGTTCCGCCTATGCTCCACGCGTTGGCAGCATTATTGTCGAAAGGATGCGTGATCCCCGGAGCCGACGTCGCAATCACGCCGACCGAAAGCTCGGTCAGCGCGGCGGGCGTGCGCCCATTCAGCGGCAGGTCCTCCACAGACTCCGTCGCGATCACCTGTCCGATGGAAGCATTCTGCTCATCTAGGAGCGGTGCCTGCGCCGTCACCTCGACCGTCTGGCTTGAGCCACCGACCGGCATCGCAATGTTCAGGATGGGATGCTGCTGCGACTCCAGTGCGATCCCGGTGCGCGTCACCGTGTTAAACCCCGAAGCAGTCACAGTCAGCGCATAATCGCCCGGTGGCAGAAACGGAATCACATACTCGCCGGCGCTGTCGCTCTTAGTCTGGTTCACAGTGCCAGTCTGCGTCTCGCGAATAGACACGGTTACGCCGGGCACCACCGCACCACTGGGATCAGTCACTACGCCACTGATCGTTGCGCGGAACTCCTGGGCCATCGCCGGCATACTGAGTCCACAAACGATGGCTGTCGCAACTAGAATCCACAGAAACTTGCCCAGATCTCTGCAACCATAGGCGTTGTTCAATTCCATCATCTGCTCCTCATCCTTCTGCTTCTACTATTGGTGCGACCAGTTTTTCGAATACTACAAATTCGGCGGCTGAATTCGTTTTATAGTCAACATATAAAGGCATTTTCCCGCTTCAAGTGGTGTTACCACTTTAGACGTCGAGAATTTTCGCCCTACAGAGGCAGAACTGTCAAGCACTTTCTTAGGTCTGTATCCTGGCTGGTAGTGCACCCGAAAAGACTTAAAAAGCCATAAATCCAAATTCTTGGCATTTTTGGGATGCTTTAAGTAGTCGGGATAATTAGTTCAGAAAAACCTTCTTCAGGATCTAAACACTTAATGACAGGAATCGGTATGACCACTTTTCCCGAGACTGCACCGCCTCTCCCTTCTTGTCTAGAACCTCGAGCAATTCGATCATCTTCGTAACGGAGCGGTGATATTACCCACCCGCCAGCAA
>Ga0206886_1048_pt2 | contig 22068 bp, 24 predicted proteins | sample Alteio_BWOrgHeat_92_FD_152952 | JGI IMG/M metagenome (GOLD analysis project Ga0206886, IMG submission 152952) | Enriched cells from forest soil in Barre Woods Harvard Forest LTER site, Petersham, Massachusetts, United States - Alteio_BWOrgHeat_Nextera2 ... | reverse complement strand
GGTTCGGCGGCATGCCTGCCAGTGCAATAGGTACTTTTGAAAATCGAATAACCAAATTGAGGGGGCTCGATCTTATGTGGTGTGCCGCCCGAAAATCCACCGCCAACTATTATATCCTTTCTTCCATCGGGGGTGGGCGCATACCAAAATTTCTGAGGGGGGTTGAATACGGCATATTCGCTACTTTTGATCTCGCCGGGATCGGCACAAGTTGAGGGTTGCGCAGACTTTTCGCTATCATGTCTTAGCGTCAACTTCGTATGCAGAAGATTCTCCATTTTTTGCGTATCTTCCAAGTCTCCGCCATCTGCAATCGCTTTTATAAGTTCGATGAATTCTTCCTGGCGTTGCGCCAGAGTCGCCGGACGATCTTGGGCGACAGCGCTGCTCGTAATCAGGCAGCACAGTATTGCGCTTGTCGTTACGTTTCGCATATTTTTATTTTTTTCCATTTTCATTAATGCCACTTTGTCGCGGGCTGTTTATAGCAAGAAAATAGGCTTTAAAGGCAAATAATTTATATCCGGAAAACCCTTTCGCATCGCATATTTATGGCCTTCCTGATTGGCTTAGTGCAGAAGTCGGAAACTGCCTCGCATGTCTCCGGCCTAACCAATGACGACCAACCGAAGGAGAATAAAATGAAAAAGCAACTCTTCACCACCGCCATTCTTACAACGTTGATGCTCGCTGGCCCGGTTTTGGCCGCCGATAGTGTCACCACCAAGTCGGAATCGACCTACACCCCATCTTCCAATGGCGGTTATGAATCGAAGGATACGGTCGAACATACCGATGCCAACGGCACCACAACCAGCCGCAAGGCCGAGGAAAAGGTCGATGTCGATAGCAAAGGCAACAAGGAAACCAAGGTCGATATCAAAAGCACGACCGATCCCAAAGGCCTGATGAACAAGAGCACGACCGAAATTGAAAATACGGCGGTCGAAAAGAACGGCAAGACAGAATATACGCATAAGAAAACGGTCGATGGCGATGTCGTCGAAAAGACCGATCAAGAAAAACAAGTGAAATAACAACACCATCTATCGCTAACTTAATTTGCCGTAGGAACTGCGCTGGTTTTTTATCCAACCATACGCAGCTTCCTACGGCATTTTTATATCGTCTTTTCCTAGTGTTTGCTCAGCAACATCCATCTCCCCCGGATGTTGCTTCTCGCCTAAAAGGAGCAAGCCATGTGCCCAGAACTGCATTCATTTTTGAAAACCTGCACGGAAACCTCGTATCCGGGATTTTTTGCCAATGGCGATCCCGCTCGCCCCTCCGACCCGCATCAACCGGCCGGCTATCGCCCCAGGCGGGATGATCAGGACAAGCCCAATACGGATGCATCGAAACACGTCGCCCCTTCCTATGAAGATGAAGAGGATGACGAGGACGAGGACGAGGACGACGACGAATTCGATCGGTAAAATATTTTTCCTCTCATTAAATGGCCCGGTTGCCCTGGCGCCGGGCTGTTTTTTATTCCTTCCCTTGACCCGCCAGATAATTTCCAACATCTTTTCGTCGCGACTCCCTTTTCTGTTGAATAGTTTACATGGCCAATTCCGAACGTTTTGCCGTCCTGATTCTTCAGGGCACGGCTGATTACGATTCCATCGGCGCCTTTGATCGCGAGGTTGCGCGTATTATCCGCGCGATGACGGATTTTGATGTGCTCATGCTCGACCTGAACGATCATGACAATCTGAATCCGCGCCTGAAGAAGATGCTCGATGATTATCCCAATCGTATTGTCGCGGTTTTTAGCTTCAGCGGCTTTGGCATCGAACTTGTGGACGCCAACAAAACAAACATCTGGCAAAAACTTGGCCTGCCGATGCTTACTTTTTTGCTCGATCATCCCGGCTACATATTGGCCCGGCACAAAACAGCCACACCGGCCGTGATGCGCATTTATCCGAACCGGGATTTTCTTGGCTTTCATCGCGATTACATTCGCGCGCCTTATCGCACATCGTTTTGCGCATGGGGGGCGATGAGCTTCGGGCGTCAGCCTTATCCGCGCGAGCCCAAGCCCGGCGAGACGCCGCTTATCATTCTGCCAAAGTCCGGCGCCAATCCGGCTGAACTTGAAGCGAAGTGGAAATTGTTGCCCGACATAATGCAGCGCGTAATCCGCGATGCTGTCGATTACTATTGGGGCGAGACACCGCGCAGCGGGCCCGTCAATACTTCCGTTCTGGCGGCGGCTGATGCCGCCGGGCTCGAATTGCGTAACGATTTACCGCTCTTTTCCTTTTTTGCCGCCGAGCTCGATTTCTACATTCGCCGCCGCAAGACCGACCTGATGCTGCGCGCCTTATTGCCGTTGCCGGTAAAAATCTACGGCAAGGGTCTCGAGTATATTGATTGCGCTAATGCACGCGCGCAAGTTTTGCCGCCGATCCAATTCGATGAGCTGATCAATTTGATCTTTAAGGGATTTGCCGTAATCTCTATGAATCCCAACATCGATCATGAATGCCACGACCGGCCCTATATCGCGCTTGGCTCCGGAGCCTTGCCGATATCCGACATCAATCCCTGGTGGGCGGAAAACTTCCCTGATTTGCTGCCCTATAGCTATGACTTCCGCGATCGAAGCATTGTGGGGGCGGTGGAGCTGGCTCTGGCCGATCCCGTCAAGGCTGCGTCTGTCGCGTGGCAGGCATCGCAGCGCCAGTGCCGCACGCGGACTTTCGAGCACACGGTGACGGATATGCTGGCGCTCGCCGCGATGCATAGCTATTTTACCTTTCGATTTAAAACGCCGAACGGCGCGTATATAAAATATGCCGAGTGAGGAAACGTGGCAGACAAAAACTACTGGTTACTGAAATCTGAACCATCTGCCTGGTCGTGGGATCAGCAGGTGAAGGCTGGCGCCAAAGGTACGGCGTGGACGGGCGTGCGCAATCATCTGGCAAAGCAGAAATTAATGGCGATGAAGGTCGGCGATCGCGGCTTTTTTTATCATTCGAACGAAGGCAAGGAGATCGTCGGTATCGTCGAGATCGTCCGCACGCATTATCCCGATCCTACTGCCGAGGCGAGCGATCCGTGGGTCGTCGTCGATGTCAAAGCGGTCAAGGCACTCGCCAAGCCCGTGACGCTCGCCGCAATCAAAGCCGAAAAGAGCCTCGCTAAAATGGCTCTCGTAACATCGGCGCGTCTATCGGTGCAGCCGGTGACGAAAACGGAGTGGGATATTGTGATGCAGATGGGCGGCGGCTAGCTATTCCGGCTTTCCCAACAGCTCCGCGCGCATATCTTCATCCGCGGTTTTGCCTAGCCAGACATTGAAGAAGGCCTGGCTCAAGGCCGCATCATCCAAACTGGCGATTTGCTTGCCATTATAAAACAGCAACGATTTTTTGCCGGGAATGGCAAGGCCAACCAACACATCGCCATCTGCAACCGCAGGTAAATCCTGATTCAGAATTCCTTGCCAGCGGGTAAGGGTAGCATCATCAGCTACATTTTGATCGCGGATATCGCCAATTACGATATCAACCATCGTGTCCTTTGAAACACCACGCGTGTAACGCAACGCGAGCGCGTATGGTTTGTTCACATCCCAGGTTCCATCTTTGGTCCAGAGCGAAGCGACATACACGCGTAATCCGAAGCGGCGAAAGGTGCTTTTGCCTGTTTCTTTAAGTGGGGTCGAAGCATGCGCAAGAATAGAAGCGGGGAGGGATTCCTGAATATCATCGGCCCGTGCGCCAACTGGTAAGCACAGGAAAAAGAGTGTGGCCAGAAGAGGGATCGTTTTAGCGTAATTTTTTATTGAACGCATGATGAGTACCCTTATCTTTTGGATTGGCGGACGAGTTTATCACGAACTGTTTCGGGTAGCCGGAGAAAAACGGGTCTTAAAGCAAAATAGACTATGCCATGATGACGCCGGGTTTGGCGATAGGCAAGCCGTACGAACGGCCGCAACGTTAAATTATACGCTTTGCGCAAATAACTTTGAAAAATGTTTCGCTTCACGACAGGAGGGGCAGGAGGTCGATCCCCACTTTGGGGAACAACTGTTCGCAACGTGCCGTTTTTCCTATGCGCTTTGATCAAGGACCAAATTGATTGGTGGCGTGCTGGCGACTTAATCCGTGCATCGATATCGGCATCTATGCTTTCAATAAAGCGCCGGTAGGAATAATCGCCACTCTCCACAACATCGGAGTAGGCGCGATCCGTCAGTTGTTTGAGATATGCGGTGTCCTGTAGTTTTTTCAAAACATCATCAATATTGGAAAAATCTTTTTTCAGGGGAATGTAATGAATATCCGGCTTAACAACTCCAGAGTAATTTCCTTCGAATAAAATGAGTGCCGTGCGCAACTGAATCGCCTCAAAAATTTTGGGCGATATCTGGTTCATGATCACCATACCCTCATAGGGAGCCAGAACAGTGCGCTGGATTTCTTCATAGGTGACGCCGGGTTGTTGGGCCAGGGCTTGCTCGACCGCACTCTCAATCGATCCATCGATATCAAAAACATTTGAACCGCTTTCGGTGCCAAGCGTAGCGCGCGCCGATCCAAGAAAGCGGTACCAATTGCTTCCATAAATGCGCTGGTCATTGGCAACTTCAATATCGGCCGGTATTCCTCGTTGTGCAGCAAGTTTTTTAAACTCGACGCCAATCGTATATTTCTCGCGTGTAAGAGCGCCGTAGTGAAAAGGCAAAACCCGCCCGCGATAGCCAATCCAGATTTTTCTTTGCTCAGGCGGTAGGGCGTATTTCTCGACTTGTTTTGTATCGGGCAGATAGCCACAGAGAACTTGCCGGAATTGCGTTTTGGGGAAACGTTGTCGCGGATAAATTTTCTCGCAATCCTGTTCGGGTATGCCATTGTAAACGATGTCGAATTGCAACCGATCCATCCAGCGGCGCGCGGTTTCCGTCATGTCGTATTCGTCCTGAATGATAAGGAGTTTCAACCCATCATAGGCGGCCAGTTTATTCGCGATGTCTTTATTCAAATGATCCGGAACGCTAATCCGAACCGAGTGATGAACGATGGCCACATCGAAAAGTGAAAAGTCTGGAATTTCGGGCCTGGGTTCTTGATTCAACCAGTCACAGTTGGTTGCCGGCAAAAAGTAGATATTGTGCCGGGAATGTTGACGAAACGCGTCGAGATATTCCCACAACGTGCTGACATGCATGGATCCGCTATCGTACAAAATGACGATATTAAGCTTATTGGCGCTGTCGTGCTGGGGGGCGGCGCTCATGATGTGGGTTGATTGAATGTGCAGTTGCAGGAATCAGACATATAGAAGCTTTATTTGCCAAGTTTTCTTTTGGCTGTCGAGAGTACACGCCGAATATGTTGCTTGACCACTACAGGCACGGCGGCCTTGCATCTGGCGATGAGCTTTGAACGAGAGGTGACGATGCGAATACTGGTTGTTGCCGCCCCCATTGCGGCCTCTCCGCTCATTGACGATTGATTGCCTGTGCTCGTTGGGGCGGCTGTCCACGGCGTGAATTGGTCCGTGCGCCATTGACCGGTAATGAGGTGCGGTTCTGGTACGCTGTGCGGATAGTAGGATCCATCATCCGCTGGCTGAACGATTATTTGCAGTATTACGCGATCGGTTCCCTGCGTGTTGGGGACAGAGCTATGCCACAACAGAATATCGGAGATAAGAAGATCGCCAGGCCGCAGACTTGGGACAATCGCATCAAACTCGGGATGTTTGCTTATATCGATCGTTTTGCGATCAACGAGGCCGAGGCGATGCGAGCCGGGAACGAAGGTCATCGCGCCATTGTTGATGTTGGTATCCTGCAGCGCGATGAAGAAATTTATTTTATTTCCACCGCCGTTGAAATAGGGGAGATCCTGATGGAGATGGACATGTTCGGTTAATGCCTGATCTTTAACATTCAAGCGGTTCATGTAGATCGCAATATCGGGGCCAAGCAATTTATTTGCGACGGTAGAGATGAGCGGATGATGCATGACATCGCCAAGTGGCGAAGGAAGCTTGCCGTGCACATAAAGATTGTCGCGTTTAATGCCGTCGACCGTATCTCCCTCGCGTAACGGATCACGTAAACGGTGCCATTGGGCAATTAGCGGAGCCATTTCTTCATCGCTCAGCCCGCCACGGATAATCACATATCCATCGTGTTTATAACGCGAGATGATTTCATCAAGTTGTTGTTCCGAAAGTTCCACCACCATCACCCTTTTAAAGTAAGTTCGAGCACAAGATCTACACCCGCGGGTATGCCGTGATATAACGCCCGACCGGTTTCATCGAAAGTCAGCGCAAGCAAAAACTCGCGATGTTCGCGTTCAAACCGCTGATCCATAAAGGCAGCATAACGATCAGTCGCTAATGTCTGCCGTTCGAGCTCCGAATAGGCTGCGCCCAAAAGGCGGCAGGTGAATCCTGCCTTTGCCGCTTCTTCGCCGAATTCTTCGGGTGTGTAGCAATTCGAGATTGGGCAATCCGGACCATCCGTGCTGTGCGCGAAGGCCTGTCGGATGGGCAAGTTAGTGGGGATTGTCTTTTGTTTCAGGCGAAGTGAGTAGGCGACGTAAAGATGCAGAAAGATGCTGTTGTAATTGTAAACCATCACACGGCACAGCCCGCCGGGCCTGAGAATGCGGCGGAACTCATTCAATGTTTGGGTAAGGTTCGGCAGATGATGCAGTACACCGGATGAATGAATATAGTCGAAGGACTGATCCGCAAAAGGAAGCTGCACCTTATCCGGATCGAGGAGAACCAGATCCGCATCGCCATCATGCAAGGCCAGCCGAGCTTCGGCTTCCTGCAGGCTGGAGTTTGATACATCGGCGCCGACAAGATTTTTTGGCTTGGAATATTCGAGAAACCCCACAAGATCGTGCCCAGGGCCGCAGCCATAATCGAGGATGTCTTTTCCATCGAAACCTTTCACGGGCATTAAATCCAGATAGCCGGAATATTGATCGCAGCGCCAATGAAAATAATCCAAAGACTCTTTACGTGAAGCGAATTGCTTGTGAAGCGTTACGTTATGGTCCGTCCAATAGCCGGCGACTTCTTGCGCGATATCCTTACGAATTTTTAGCTTGAACATAGGATCCCCGGTCTTGCGATAGCGGCGGCGTGAATTCTAGCTCAGGATCCCGTGCGACGTAAGGCTTTCATATTGGTGGGGATTAAATCCTGCATGTGATCATCATGCTGATGAATACAGCTTTCGATAAGATCGCTATTGGCACGGGTCCATTCGATGGTTTTACTTAGGCCGGTTTCGATGGATGTTTCGGCCTCGAAAGCCAGCGCATGAGCCGTTTTTTCTGTCGAGGCGAAGCGTTTGCCGGACCTGTCCCAATCGCGCGCCGGTTTGATAGCGGGGGGCGTGGCATTGCCGGTCAGGCGATTGATTGTGTTTGCGAGATCGAGAATGGTCGTCTCCTGACCCGTCGCCAGATTATAGACCTCGCCCGGCTGGCCCTTTTCTGCGCAGGCTATGAGCCCATTCACGATGTCATCGACAAAAATGAAATCGCGGCTGGCATTGCCGCCATTATCAAGCGGCAAGGCCTCGCCATTAAGCGCGCGCCAGATGAAGGTCGGGATCACATTGCGCCAGACGGTATGTTCCGTGCCCCGCCAGCGGCCGGCGCCGAGAATTTCGCCCGGACCATAAACATTGGAAAAACGCGCCTTCACAAAAGGCATTTTGTAACGCGAGAAATAATAATTGCCATAAAGCTCGCCCACGATCTTCGAAATCGAGTAGGGGCTGTCGTGATAAGCCGCAATCGGCTGGTCCTCGGTTGTGGCATTGGCAGTGGCAAAAGTTTTTTCGGCAACGGCACAAGCGGCGGCGGCATAAACCACTTTGCGCAAGGAAGGTATGTCTTTCAGCCGCTCAAATAGTTTGAGCGATGTGAACATATTGTTATCGTGATCGGCAATCGGATCGGCGATGGAAGATTGGTTGCCGTGGTAACAAGCCAAATGAAACACGTAATCGAGATCATTCGGCAGCTCGCGTAAAATACGGTCGTCGGTGATGCTGCCGAGCACGAACCGCACGCGTGGATCACCCGGGATATTCCGCCGGTCCGCCGATAGAAGATTGTCGACAATCAGAATTTCCTGCACATCTTTTTGGAGCAGGGCGCGAGTGAGATTGCTGCCGATGAAGCCGCCGCCGCCGGTGATCAGGATCTTCATGCAGCCTCGGTTTTCTTCTCCTCGTGACGGAGATGGGTGAAACCACCCGATACCCCATATTCCTGATAATAATCGACCGCCGACTGCACAATTTCAGAAAGAGGCGCAAATTCAATCGGGCCAAAATCCTTCAGCGTGCGCGAGGGATCGAGCAGGATGGATGGCGCATCATCCGGGCCCAGTTCGCGAATATCCGGTTCGGGATAGTCGTTGATCCGCATAGCGGCGACAACCTGATCGTAAAGCTCCTTGATCTCGACATCCTTGCCTGAGGAGTAATGATAAACCCCATGGCCGGTTCCATCTGCCGCTTTCACCACCGTGCGAGCCAAATCCTTCACGAAAACAAAATCGCGCCGCGCCTTGGTAACGAAGCAGCGTTTGCCTTCGCTGAGGCGCTGAAAGAAAATTGGCAAGGGGCCGCTGATGTTGCGTGCACCAACGGCATTCGCGAGACGGAAGGAAACATAATCGAGGCCCGAGATTTGTAGATATTGCTCGGCCACAGTTTTGGAGATCGCATAGCTGCTATTGCCCGGAAACAGCGGATGATCGAGCTGGATCGGTTGCTGCAGCGGCTTTACCCCATAGCAGAGCGCGGTTTGAAAATAGATGAACCGCTTCACGCCGGATTTTCTCGCCGCACCAATCAGATTGGCGGAACCCACGCAATTGGTCAGCGTATCGTTATAATAATCTTCCGGGTCCTTATAGGAGGCCGCCGTGTGCACGATCACATCCGGCCGGAACTGTTCTATGCTGGTGGAGACCAGTTCCGGATCGGCAATCGATCCAATCGTCAGCGTAAGGTTTTTCTGGTCGGCGAGATGGACGCGCCGCCCGGTGGTGAGATTGTCGATGCCAAAAACCTGATCGCCACGCGCCAGCAATAACTCCGCCACATGGGAGCCAACCTGACCGCAAGCACCGGTAATATAAACGCGCATATGGGGTAATCCTTGGCTAGCGTATTGTAACGGCTTGATATTGGGATTGGAGGTTTACAGTAAGTTTATTCAACCCTGCAAGTAAATAGCCAATTTAAAGCCTGTCTGGCTGGCCAAAACGATTGTGCTGGACGCAGAAGCTGGAACTAAATATATTTTTTAGCGTAAAGACAGCAAAAATTATTCGAAGATATTTGAATAATCCGTGGAGGCAGATAATGCAATCTGATCATCAAGATATAGATGAATGGGCTCCCGCGCTTGACCTAAGCAAGCTGGAATCGTTTTACCCCGTTCGATCCTTTTTACGTCGCAAGGGACGGCGCTTTAATGAAGCGTCGGCAGAGCTTTTAAGAGCTTGCCGTTACTTAAGAAGCGACCAAATTCAGGGAAGCACGCAGGTATTTGCAACTTTTGTTTGGCTTCTGAACGCCAAAGATTCTTTATCGAAGGCGGCAAAGCATGGTTCGCCTGCGGATCAGAAACGTGTGAAGGAAGCCGTGAATTCTGTCCAGGATTTTGTCGAAAGTCGCCGGGCCTTGTTGGTGCATGAAATAGATTTCGGAACATCTGTTTTGCGGACTCAAATTGACTCTTTGGTGCTTGGGATGGAAAGAAATACTCAGAATCTCAAGCGCACAAGACCATTCATTTTTGGCAGGCCGTAATAGAAATAATTTATAATATCGTTAGCAATTACATATGCAAGCTGTCTGTCAATGTTGGCCGGGCCCTACGTTCGGATATAGGTCTTGTCTTGCTCATGTAGTCACTCATGAAGGCCATTATTTCTGAGGGTATTCTCGTCAGAAGAATATCCAGCGTGCGGCGATGCTCTAATTCTGAGCGGGCGGCAGAACTTCGCGCCCATTCCGGTGAATCATCGCGCGTACCCCCGTAAGGTGGCGTGGATTTATAGGCAAGCGCTTCTCTTTTTTCCTCAGTCATCCACAAGGGCTCGTCAGCTGATGGCCAGCCGGCACTTAGATTCTGTACATCCTTCTTTGGAGCTCCGGCGTGTTTAAGCGCTTTACAGAGCGTGCTCATGCAGGGTGCGCAGGATTGTCCGCCCCAACCGGCTCCCTGATAAAAACCCGTTCGGCTGAGAAAGGCTTCGATCATCTCCGCAGGCGCTGACAAGTAATCCAAATGGCCGGCGTTTGCCGCATGAATGCGAGCTTTTGGGCTGATGGTCGCCCCATGCTCTTTTACTAAATAGCTGGCTACTGCATTGCCGCCAACTTCTATCGCCCAATCGGCGTACCGGTCGAGTAGTCTATAAGGCCGTGTCGGCGGCGCTTCGTAAATGGTATCGAGCATAACCGTGCTTTTTGCGGGATCGTCCATGAGGGCTTTCATTTTGGCTAGATCGCGCACCGCCGCCTGCGCTTCCTTTTCCACGGCAATTTTCAGTTGATAATCCATCATTATTTGATCTCCTTGAGGAGAGTTGAATACTCTTAAAGAATAACTCATTTAGGAAATGCGTTGTAATGCTGAAATGAAAATGTTGTGATGTGTATCACAAAATTGTGCAAATTCTTCTCTTGATCGGTGTGATTAATAATATCGGATGATGAATAAATCGATGATGTGCGATATTAAGAAACAATCATCTTTAAATGGAACAAGTCTGCCGTTCGCAGCGCACCTAATCTCACGTCTAGACCGGCTAAGCTTCGGTAGCCTCATAAACTGTTTTAATGAATCTGCGCATACAGACAGGTTTCGTCGCGCAACCCTCGGCGGCCAAGATTAATCCCATATGCCCAAGAACCTTTCTGGGCAGAGTCTTGGGATTTTCAATCGGCCCACCCGCGCACACTTCCCGTGTTGCCTCGGTGACCTCGCTACCTCGAATATATTTGCAAGAACAAATAATAGTCACTCGTATCTCTTTCTATTGGGCTCATTTAATATGCTGCAAGCCTATCCAGACTTATAAAATTAATGGCCAACCGGGGCAATGGTGGGGCACTTTTGGTCAATAAGGATAATATTTCGACAATAACCATAAACATACAATTGTTAACGGTGCAAGATTGCGCTAAAGAGCGCAAGGAATTTTAACGCAAACTTTATGGAATTGACATTGAACGCGTGGCAATTGCCTCCCACTTTGGTGTTTCGTGTGTTTAGGGCAATGCCATTTGCCATGGCTCATCAAATCACAAAAATCAGCGCTAATGTATTAGAGAGTCCAAACATTCGAAGCTCGTCCGTATTCCTCGCCGCTCTAGAAATTATTGGGATAGCCGGGATACAAAATATTGAGACCACACTTTTCTTCAGCCCTTTTATACGCAAATGGGCGCGACAGCATTCTGATCCCAAAGTCCGAAATTTGGCAGTAACAATTCGAGGGGCTTGGAATGACGTAAGAAATAATTACTTCCCGTCTTCTTTGAAAGATAGCTGGCCCCGACCATTCGATCAGATAGGAAACGATTTACCGCTATCTCAAACAAGACCCGATAAACTGGTTCAAGAACATGCCTATCGGCGATTAATTGAAAATCGAGCCACTCGATATAGCCGTCTTCAGCAGCTTTCAACCGACCTGTAAAGATTAGTTGCGTTTTAGAATATGGCGTCTGAAGTGAGATCCGAACTCACAGTTGACTTACACCCGCCCCAGTTTCCAAGACTCGGTCCATAAACTGCTCGACCACCTATCCATGGGCAAATAACAGCTCCAAGACCGAGCTTGTTTATTAACCCCACCCCCGCGCTCACCTGTGCGTATGCGCACTATCCAAATTTGTATATGTGCGTGTTAGCTTGAGGTCTCTTCCCAAGATTCGCGTCTTATGAAAGACCGATCATTCTCCATCGTTGCCAGCGACTGAGACAGAAATGGCTGAAAGCAATAAATATCTCAAACCGATGCTCGATCCCGGTTCGCCGCGCGTTTTTAATTGCAACGTGATGACGAAACAGATTTTGGCCAAGGATCCGGCGGCCACCCCGTTTTTTCGCAACAAGGCATTGAACGTTACGTTGCTTATCAAGGATACGGCATCGGGCAGCGATGCGCGCAAAAATGGATCGTCGGTCGGCACCAAACTTTATTTTCCGTTTAACGCCGATAATATTTACGAAGGAGGCCGCACGATTTTTGCGCATGATCGCAGTTTTGAAAAAGCGATCGTCGAGCAATTTGGCGAAGGCGCCCTGGACAAGGTTGCTCTGATTGAGGATTTGCGCATCATTAACATTCTCGACAAACTGCCTTCGCTCGATCCGTTTCTCATGAAGGATGTTTTTCTTCGCAATCGTATAGAAATGAACAATGATTATTTCACCATAAGCCCCGAAGCCTGGAACGAGATCGAACAATTTATGCTGCAGAAGTTCGAGCCGCTGGTGCGCGCGGCTTTTGCCAATGTCGAGTCATCGGATGAAAAGGCGCGGCAGCTGATCAATACAATTTGGGAGGCGCGCGATCTCGAAGCCTTAAAGCCGCTAATCACCGCACTGCGCCTGCCGGAAAATCAGGCGCTGGATATCTTTGCGTCGTGGAAAGGTATTGTTTACTACGCCTTTCAATATCAAAGCCAGAAAATGCAATTAATGGATTTGATGAAATGGTTGCAGGCGAGTGAGGCTTCGACCACCGGTGTGCCGGCGAACGAGCGTAAAGAGATGATGGAGATGCTCACCCTGGTGAAGGAACAATTAAAAAGCGAATGGCAATCGATTGAGGCAACCGTCCGCAAATATGAAGATGCCTACGACAAAATGTTCAAACACAAAACCGGATCGGCCGATTTCCTCGCCTTTCTTAAAAACAGTAACGAGACCTATTGGGAACTGGGCAACAGCATCGGCAAAACCAATCAGGGCGTATATTGCTGGAAGGCAATGACCGCACGCGTCACCGACGGCAAAGTGTCGTGGCAGCATTTGCAGGAAATCATGCGCATCCTCACCAAAATCTTCGAGCCGGAAAAGAAAATGACCGCAAGCATGGCGTGGACGTGAGGGGTGTGGACCAGAGGCGGTGGCACTGTTGGCGACTGATGTTTCGGTTCACATAGTTCGTTTGGAATTCGTAGTCCATCTCCGGACATAGAATTAACCATAGTGTGCCGTTGGTGAAAGTATTTCCTTAGAGTATAATCAATCCATTGTATAACCTAAAAAAGGATTTTATATGGATTCCGCGCGGGAAATCGAGCCAGAAGGCACAATAATCGAAATCAAATTTGCTAATGGCAATCGTAAGGAAGCCTATTCTGCAAATGGTGGTGGATATTATGCAATGGGCGGTGATCCGAGTGTAAATCCAGCGCAAATGGTTTCAGAACTTCTCAGGGCTGCTCGGGAATTAGCGGGGATTTATGGTGTCGATCTCGAGACGCCGGTAGCTCACCGCCACAATGTAACCAAGCCTAATCCTCCTACTGGCGGCCCAACAGGCTAACTTTGTATCGCCTCTGGCCTTTTATCGAGCCGGTCCGCCTACACTCTGCGAGCTTCGGCGGACGTAAGATTTTCTAAACTCGCTGCTCTTGCTAAGAAAATCTTATGGTTGACCGGGGTGATGGTGATCGGCACTTATATGTATATGAATAGAAAAAACCGCCTTCTCCCTTCTTATTTTCGAAGCGGGATTTTTTTCGCTACCGTGAAGACATCTGGGTATACGACATACTTTCGTAGACTGAGGCGCTCTCTCCCTCAATTATTTTCGAGAAAGCCAATATATATTTGGGAGTATCACTTAACTAAACGCAAGCCGTACTACCCGCCAGTTTCGACAGCGATTAAACGTAAGGAGCCTCCTGAATTGGATTGCGTTCGTAGAATTCGGCACGCGATTGATCTGTTGGCAGTTCAAATCGAAAAACAAATGACCGAGCCTGAATTAGCGGCGCAATTACCTCATAATTCAATTACGAAAGCCTGGGGCTTCGCGGTTGTGGCGTTGACATCCAGAAATATCGAGATCTCGCCAGTTCACAAATTGCTGTGCGAAGCGCTGCCTAACATTCTGGTGCAATCCCGCCTCGAAGTGGCCGAAGTTGATCGTGAGCTTGCACGCCGCGCGGCGTTACCGAAAAGCACGAGGCAAACGCCTCGTGTGGGGTGATTGTAATAACGTGGCGGGTGGGATGGTGCTGGGCACTTTTGGTCGATAAGGTTAATTTTGCCGAAGCAAACTTGAAACCATTGCAAGGTAACATGACGATGCCTACTTGGCGAATGCACGTTGCCTGATATAGGATACTAAAATCGTGCATCACTGGAAACAAAGAGTAACACAGTGAAAATGTCTAAAGAATTCAAAGATGGTGCCAAAGCAATTGCCACAGTATTCGGCACGGTTGGCTTTTTTGCTGCCCTTTTCGTAGCGGATATGGAAAAAGTTAGAGAGGACGATCTCAAGACAGCTCTTGCTGCCGGACGAAATTCCATAACGCTTCCTGGTGGTGACAGCTACCGGATAGTATGCACGGAACCGGGTATGGCGAACGCGCAGAGACTAAAAATCGCGGATGGGAAAGCGATTATTTTGACTGACGAAAAGTTTACTTGGGAACCTGTACGCGCTAAAATATGTGACACCATGAACGGTCCGGCGCTGCGTTCTTAGAGCCGATTTACGTTGCTCGTCTGCAAAATTCTTCTCACCCCCTATACCCTTCAATCAGTTTCTTGTGGCGCAACCTCGGCCACACCAAACGGCCTACACCAAAAGACTTCGGCGGACATAAGATTTTCCAGGCTTGCTACGGCCGCTAAGAAAATCTAATGGCGGATGGGGTGGCATTAGCATTTAATTAGCAAGGCATTGTAAAATGATGTAATTTTCAGGTATACAGTTTGTTGATGCCCCCAATTATGCCCCCATTTAGCCGCTTTTCAACAAATTTTAACGCTGCCATCTTAGCATAAGCCGCCAATCAAAAATTAGCTAAAAACCTTGGGCGCTGATGCATAAGTATTCGACTATTGGCCTGATTGTCGGCACAGCGTTTGCGCTTGCCTTCACCCATGCATCCATACAGCTTCAAGTTCTGCTTCTATTAGCGGTTCTATTTCTCATCGTTGTAATCCCGGCCCTTATTCGGTTGGCAAAAAAACTTGTTAAGCCTGATAGTGTACTAAAAAAGGGGATGGATAAGTCATTACTCAACCGAATATCGATCAAGGCATTTTTTATCAGCAATCTGCTATTTGCCATCCTCCTCGTTGTTTCGATGATTTCGTTAACAATAATCGGTTTTTTAATTTACCAATACGCTCACACAGGCCCATTCAACAGAGCAGATTTTGAAAACACAATAGATGGGTCGAATACGCTTTCAGTGCTGTTTGTTTTCTTTCTATTGTTTGTCTGCATCTATTCCGGTTATGTCGCCGCCTGTATTGCCAATAGGCATGAAATTTTGAACGGGTTTCTTTCGCAAACTCTATCTATTCTGATCGCGCTTTATGAATTATTCAACGGCCCTCTCTACCAGCCGCATCATGATTGGAAGATCATTTCGCCAATGGCGGACAACATTCTATCGTTTGTCACACCGTTCCTCGGGGCGTTTGGCGGCTACTTACGAATACGGGTTATGCAATCGGCTAAATCCAAAAAATAATCTGCATCCGTTTCACTCGCATGGGGGGAAATCATGAAGATCAACAGAAATACCAACCAATACAAGGCCAACAGCTTGGAAAGAAAATATAACCTCATCGGAATGATCTTTTTTGGCGTTCCACTTGCTTTCGGTGGAATGTTGGTCGCCGAAAATCTGGGATTAAACATCAAACTTTGGTGGTCATTTTTCGCGGTAATGTTCATACCAATCAGCTTTGGCTGGGCCGCATTTTTCGCACAGCGCGGATATAAAAAATTACTCGCTCAATCTGGCAATAATTCAACCGAAGTAAAACGGGCCTATTATGTGGCCCGCCGGGCGAAATGGCTGGCGTATATTTTGGCTTGGTCGCCACTGGTTCCACTTGTCCTGATATTGTTGGGATTAAAGGTCAGTTCATATCTTGGCATTGTGGTGATCGTCCTATGGAGTTTTGGTAGAAATTTTGCACATTCCAAGGCAATCAAAGAAACGGGTTATAATCCTGCGTAACTGCTCGATTGCCCTATTTTTGCGATATTAGGGCGGCAACCTTCTCAGCGATTTTGTTGGCCATATCGTCAGGCGCGGCACCGGCGCGAGGATGGGCCAGATCGCCGATGATTTCCGCCTGCCGCTCGATGGCGACATGGCCGTAGCTGTTCAGTGTGGTGAGCGGCTTATCGTGGCCCATATTCTGGCTCCATGCCTTGAACTGCTCAGGCGTGAGTTGCAGTTTGTAGGCAAGCTGGGTCAGCGTATCGCGTATCGAATGGGGATTGAAATACGGCAAGCCAATGCGCTCGAACGCCGCCCGGAAAATTTTACGCACCGGCGTTGCGTTCGTCCAATGTTCGCGGCCCAAGCCCTGAGCCTTGAAACTGCCCTCGGCATCCGGCCTTACAATCGTTTTCGGGAATAACGGGTCATCAGCGCCATACAGCTTTTCGGCAATCAGGAATTGAACCCACTCGGCAACGATGGTGGCAACATCCTCGCCTACCGGGAAAAAGAATGTTTCGATGGTCTTGCGGAACTTGGTTTTTACCTCGCGAGGATTTTGTGAAACGTGACGGCGCTTGACCGATATATGCCGCAGTTTCAGGCTCACAACTGCCGCATCAACGGCAACTGTTCTTCAGAGCTAAATTAGATACTTAACCTTGCTCGAGACCGGTTAAAAATCGCGTAGCTATCAAAGGCCATGATTGGCGGGCCATAGGTTATGGTGCTGGGCACTCTTTTGGTTGATAAGATTAATTTTATAGGCTGCCGCTCTAGTGTGCAATTGGATGCCATTCCACAACACATAGCTTGTTACGGCAAGTGACTATGGGTTCTTTTGCGGGTGGCGAACATAAAGCGGTCTGGCACAACCGCATTTGCGCCTCAGTGCAACGTCCCAAAGATGAATAATCGTTGGCGTGTGCTCTATTCACAGCATCAACATTGCGTCCGCAAGGGCAACCACACGCCGTGTCGATAACCTGGCAATCTGAATCCCGAGAGCATATTTTATGTTCAGGCGACACCGTGGAGGTAGCATTCATGGTAGGTATGGGTTGCGGAACTGAATTGTCCCGAACTACCCACTTAGTGCCATTATCAGAGGTTGGTATATTCTCACATTTTTGAGACGTATTTGCATGCGATGAGCAATCTTCTAACGTCAAGTAATATGTTGGCGCTGCCGATGGCACATCCGCATAGGCATACGATGAGCAACAAACGCTCATTCCCAAAAATAAGGTGATTGCCCAGAAACTATTCACGTTTAAACCTTAAGGGATTCCGTATAATTGTGCAATGGATGCCTGCGCTCACACCAACGGCAAAGTGTCGTGGCAGCATTTGCAGGAAATCATGCGCATCCTCACCAAAATCTTCGGCCAGAAAAGAAAATGACCGCGAGCATGGCGTGGACGTGAGGGGGGGTGGACCGGAAGAGATGGTGGTGGGCACTATTGGTCGCTATGATTAATTTTAGCTTTCGAGGGAAAACATTGTGTCTGGCGTGCAGAATCTGCCCTCAGGACTTTAGCAATCGTTTTTTCGCAAATGCTCTGCCGGAATGCGACTTCAAATATTTTTCCAACTCAAGCGCATGATATTTATCTGACACGGCGACATAGCACATCAATTTCCATGGTTTATATTTTGCGGTGTGTGTCGATTTGCCCGCGTTGTGATCGCTTAGGCGTTGCCTCAAGTCTTTCGTAGCACCTGTATATTCTTTTTCAGGAAAGGGAATGCTGCGGATTATGTAAACGTACCACATGGCAACCCGTCCGTCTTCGCTTCCGCTTCGCTCCAGCTACGCCGGACACGCTTCGTCTTCGTCTACTTGTGGCTGCGCCACGCGTAGCCGAAGGCGAAGCGTGGCGGATGGGGTGAGATTCGAACTCACGGTGGGCTTACACCCACGCCAGTTTTCAAGACTGGAGCCATAAACCGCTCGGCCACCCATCCACGGGGCTATTATTAAAGCATTTTCCGAATAAATAAATAACGCTCAATAAGCTCATTTCTATAGGGCTGCGGCACGTTTTTTGACAGGGGGAGGCTTGCCCGCTTACCTTCGCCCGATGGCCCGCACCACATTCGCTTACGCACTCTATCAGCAACTGCCGCCCGAATGGCGCTTTCGCCTTAAGGAGATATTGGGGGCGGGCGGCCATGGCAGCAATTTTCTGAATGCGATGAAGGCGAAAAAGGATGCGCTCGGCAAAAGGCGGCTCGATCGCGTGATCGGCAATGTGATCGAGATCATGCATAGCGGCGGCATCAAAAGCCTGCGCGCCAAAAATGTGCTGGATTTCGGTGCCGGCTACATCATGGCCGACAGCCTGTGCTTTTATTTGCTGGGCGCAGAAAAGGTGACAGCGGTCGATCTTAACCCGATTGCTAGCGACCGCTATCTCGCCCTCGCTTTTGCCAAAACCGATTGGCCGATTTTCACGGGTCTCGCTTTTGCCGCTTTTCCGGATGCCGCTGCCGATTTCGATAATCGCCGTGCGGCGCTGAAGGAGGCCGTGAAGCATGGGTTCCCGGCTTTGTCCGATCTCGGCATAACCTATCGCGCGCCGGTCGATTATGCGGCGCGGAATATGGGGCAGGGTTTTGATATTACTTTTTCTACCAGCGTGCTTGAGCATTTATCGCCCACCATCGCCGGAAAAATTCTTACCAATCTTTATGCCGACCTAAATCCGGGTGGGGTGATGGCGCATGCCATCCATCTCGACGATCATCTGAATATCGAGGAAAATCCCTACGGCTTTCTCGCCGCCGATACGGATTACGATCCGGCGCAGGATTTCGATCAGCGCGGCAATCGCATTCGCCCCGAAGGCTGGCGCAAACTATGCGCGCAAATTGGCCTTCCAGCACAACTGGTCAATATCACCTATCGCAGCGATGCACCGCGCCCGCGAAATCTGTTGCCTGAATTTGCTGCCGCCGACCCGATGGATGTGTTTGCGTCCTGGGCGACGCTTGTGGCGGAGAAGCCGGTTTCGTAAATGTTCCCTCTCCCCCCACAGGGGGGAGAGGGTCAGGGTGAGGGGGGACTCTCAAATGGAGAGTCACCCCCTCACCTGGAAAAAACTAAGACTTGCCAAGAAGGGCAAGTCTAAGTTTTTTCGTCCTCTCCCCCTCTCGGGGGAGAGGAAGTTATTTTTTCCCGAAAGTCGTACCAGCTATCGCGCAGGCGGGAATAAATGCCGCCCGCCCATTTCGCATTGATGTTGAGCGCCAGCAAAATGCGCCAATAGATGGCGTTGCGCGCGATGAAGCTTTTGCTCATCCACTGATTGGTTTTTTGCATGTTCTGATAGAAGTGGCAGGTGGTGCAGGGGATATCCTTGCGCGCCGGCTTCAGGCCGAACAGCATTTCTTTGGCATAGGTGAAACGTTCGCTCTTCAGCACATTCTGCAAACCGCTATCGAAAGCGTTGCCGAAATCGTCCCAGTCATTCACGCAGCAGCCGAGCACACGGCCATCCCAATTCACTTGCGGGTCGTTCCAGAATTGCGCGCAGATGTTGCGATTGATCTCCGGCCGTTTAAATTTTTCCTGCGGCCGCTGTTTTTTGGCGGGAGGTGCGCCGCCTTCGGCGGCGGGTTCCTTGGTTTGAATATCGAGATGATCCCACGACATGATTGAGAAAAAACCCATACCGAGCTCATGCGCCCTGGCGCGCGCCAGTTTTATTTCATGGCCATTATGCGGGAAGATAACGAATTGCCAGGTAAGGCGGGGCAGGGAGGATTTATGTTTTTTCTTGAGCTCGTTGATCAGGCGAATATTGGCCAACACCTGATCGAGATCGCCGCCGACGCGATATTGTTTGTAAATATCTGGCGTCGCGCCATCGATGGAGCAGGTCATGCTGGCAAAGCCGTAGCGCACCATCGCTTCCAGCACAGCGGGCGAAGCGTGATTGAGATTAACGCCATTATCGGCGCGCAGCTTCACGCCACGTTCAAAAGCCAGCTTGACGATTTTTTCCAGATCCTTATTGAGAAAAATCTCGCCCCAGTTGGATATCTCCACATGTTTGATGCGTGGATTATCATCCAGAAGCTGGGTAAATTTCTCCAGCGACATGCGGCCAGTGCCCAGCGTTTCGGCAACCTTGCCATCGGCCGTCGGGCAGCCGGGGCAGTGAAGCTGGCAGCCCGTGCAAATATCGACCCGCAACATAACTGGCTGGTTCATACGCATATGCCCGGAAAAAAGAGATGAGAAATCATTTGAAATTCTCTTCCGACTCGACAAGGTTACTATACTTAAGTCACGCAGCCTTTATAAGTCGTTATTCCATCACCGGCACCGGTTGTTATGTCTCAATCCGCGCTCGAGCTTTCCATCGTTATGCCCTGCCTCAATGAGGCGCGCACGCTGCCCACCTGCTTGCAGAAGGCAAAAGATTTTCTCGCGCGAAACAATGTGAATGGCGAAATCATTGTGGCCGATAATGGCAGCAGTGATGGTTCCATCGATATAGCGCGCAGGGCCGGCGCGCGCGTGGCCGAAATTACCGAGAAAGGCTATGGAGCCGCTCTGGCGGGTGGCATCGCGGCGGCGCAGGGACGCTTCGTTATCATGGGCGATTCCGACGATAGCTACGATTTTACCGCCCTGATGCCCATCCTCGAAAAATTGCGCGAGGGGAATGAGCTTGTGGTAGGTAACCGCTTCAAAGGCGGCATTGCGAAAGGTGCTATGCCTTTCCTCAATCGCTATCTGGGTAACCCGGTGCTCAGCATGCTCGGCAAATTATTTTTCAAAATCCCGTTGAATGATTTTCATTGCGGCTTGCGCGGGTTTGATCGTGAGGCAATGCAGAAGCTCGGGCTTGTAACCACTGGCATGGAATATGCCAGCGAGATGATCGTGCGCGCCGCTTTGCACGGCTTGCGCATTACGGAAGTGCCGGTGACGCTCTCGCCCGACGGGCGCGATCGCAAGCCGCATTTGAATCCCTGGCGCGATGGCTGGCGGCATCTGCGCTTTTTGCTGCTCTATAGCCCGCGCTGGCTTTATCTGTATCCGGGCATCGCGATGATTGTGATGGGCTTGTTTGTGTCGGCGCTATTGCTGCCGGGGCCGGTGATCATCGCCGAAGGGGTGGGGCTCGACGTTCACACCTTGCTGGTTGCCGGTATGGCGATTTTGGTCGGCGTGCAAAGCATCACCTTCGGTTTCATCGCGCGGCTCTATGCGATCAAGAACGGCATTCTGCCGGACAATCACCGCTACGAAAAATTCTTCGCCAATGTGACGCTGGAACGCATGCTGATCATGGCCGTTATATTAATTCTGGTCGGCCTCGGGGGCGTGGCCTGGGCCGCCCAACTATGGAGCGCCAAGAATTTCGGCGCCCTCGATTACCGCAACATGATGCGTATTCTGATTGTCGCGATGACCTGCGTGGTGGCGGGGCTGCAGCTGGGTTTTGTGGCGTTTCTGCTGGGAGTTATGCAGATTAAGCATCGGTGATTTATGCATGCGCTACTGGGTGAGTATGAAAGTAATTCCTGCGTTTGTTCGCCGGAAATGGCATGATATATTGTATAATAAGTACGGACTAGAGCCGATATTGGAAATGAAATTTAAAGGGTATGCGAGATGGAATGGGATGTTCGAGAACATAATTTGGATGGAATTAAACTCACTACGAGCCGTAGGTCTAATGCTCCAACTATCGAGGTAAGAGGGCACGTTAAAGCCGGAGCTAAAGAAATGCTGTTCGGCCTGAAGCCGGCGCGCAAGGATATCCCCTGCACCACCTGCCACTTCTATCAGAACATGCAAAAAACCAATC
>Ga0206886_1069_pt1 | contig 22171 bp, 24 predicted proteins | sample Alteio_BWOrgHeat_92_FD_152952 | JGI IMG/M metagenome (GOLD analysis project Ga0206886, IMG submission 152952) | Enriched cells from forest soil in Barre Woods Harvard Forest LTER site, Petersham, Massachusetts, United States - Alteio_BWOrgHeat_Nextera2 ... | reverse complement strand
AACCGACTGACATGAGGAGGCCGCCGACGTGCTCTTGCGTGACGTATGCACTCAGGTGCCGCCACTGAGGGGCGTCGGCCGAGACATAATCGGCCATCAGGTTAGGCCATACCATCTGGGCAGCCCGGTCGCGGAGGGACAGTGTGGCGAGGACGGAATCGACCCAGCGGTCGGCGGCATGCTGAGCAACCGCTGGCGTGCTCAGGAGACAGAGCACAGCGGTCAGGAAAGTCGGCGTCCGCATAGGTAGAAAGTAATACCTACACATGCTGAAACGCCTTCAGGGTGGCAAGTCAGGGTGACCGAGCCCGATTTTTGTTAAGTTTTTGCAACCGGAGTCTGCCATGGATTTCTGGCACGGCGTTCTGACGTCCTTCGCACTCTCAACCCTTGATCGTCGCTTCTCTTCTCTCCCCACCCCTCCTAGACCGATTAGTGGAGGTAGCTGATGGTCTCAGTGCAGAACTGATCAGGACATCATCGTGGAATGAACTCGATGACATCCTGCGAGAACGGACGGTACACATTGCGGTTGTAGATCCGCGGGGCGGGGAGGAGAACATCGCCAGATTCCTGGGGTGCTATCCAAGCACGTTGATCATCGCGTATACAGAACTTACCCAACCAGCCATGCAGGCGATTGTACGGCTGGCCAAGCAGGGGTTGCACGAGGTGATGCTACATCCGTATGACGACGGTTACGGGCGGTTCAGTACGAAATTGTCCCTTGCTTACTCGTATCAATCTCGTTGCTATCCCCGCTCTTGAACAGGAATGCTTCCATGTTCTTCGTGAGGAATTGGCGAGCTTGGGGATCCATGACATTAAGGCCGTAGTGATTGATCAGCATGGTTTGCTGTTTCAACCATGCTGCCCAGCACTGGTGGCAGATTGCATCGACGACACGAGCGCCAAGCGTGCCGGGAAATGGCGGCCGGTCAAACCCCTCGCGGGTCTGGTTGCATCGGCTACACGTTACGGTCTTGGGCATGCGCTGCTACTCAGCAGTCTGGCAGGGACGGATTGAGCTCCTACGATTGCTGCATGCCGCGCGCGTATTCGATCTTCGCAAGACGAAAGAGGGACAGCAGTTTGAGATAGATCGTCCCAATATCGAATTCGAACCAACGGGTTGAGAACGTCGCGCTGTGCGGATCGGCGTGGTGGTTGTTGTGCAATTCTTCGCCACCCAGCCAGATCCCGATGGGCGAGATATTTCGGCTTTCGTCCTTCACGTTGAAGTTGCGATAGCCGACCGCGTGCCCGACGCCGTTGACGATGCCGGCCGCCCAGAACGGAATCCAGATCATCTGGACGCCCCAGACGAGAGGGCCAACGAAGAAACCGAAGAGCCAGATGTCGATGGCGAGCATCACGAGAATACCGAGCCAGTTGAGGCGTGAGAACAGATGGCGTTCGAGCCAATCGTTTGGTGTTCCCTTACCGTACTTTTCGAGCATGCCAGGCTGGCGGGCGGCATTTCTATAGTAGAAGGCGCCTTTCAAAACAATGTTGCGGAGTCCTTCCATGATCGGCGAGTGCGGATCCCCCTCGCGGTCGGCGAAAGCGTGATGCTTCCGATGGACCGCGACCCATTCCTTCGTGACGATGGAGGTAGAGAGCCAGAGCCATACGCGCATTGGGAGGGCGGCGAGATAATGGAGCTTGACGCCGCGGTGGGTCTGGGCGCGATGGAGGAATAGAGTAACACAGACGTTCGTCAGGTGACCGGCGATAACGACGAAGAGCACCGGCTTCCACCATGTGGAAGCCCAGGCGGCGAAATTAGGCATGAAACTGTGCATACAGACAGCAGCGAGAAGGCGTGGGTGGGTCGGTACTGAGAGTTTGTTTCGGACAGAGCGGGCTACGGCTCCACAATGTCATTCTGACCTATATGAGACGATCTCTAATTTAATGGGTTACAGAGTGAGGTCCATGCGGGGGTCGGCAGGTGGCAGGGGCACCGAAATGGCGTTGCGGAGCCATAGCCATTTCGGTGCCCCTGCCACCTGCCGACCCCCGCATCCATAAAATGTAGAAGCTGAGGGACAGTCATGCCGATGTGTGGGGTGATACTAAGTTGTTTGGATGGCTGAGAACCGGTCTTTGGCACAGTCTGCCTTGCATCATGCAAATGAGGGGTTCTGCAATCCGTGGCCAGGGGCGCGGCTGCATGGCTTCCGCGATTTCTTGAAGTGGGTCGTGACGCGAGAGCACCGCTATGCTCGCAAGGGAGATCTAGACGCGGAGAGCTTTGCGCGCGTTGCTCCAAGCTTCCCTGTTCCACGAGCGGCTGCGGACGCTCTCGTGATTACGTGGGTTGGCCATACGAGCTTCTTAGTACAGCTTGGGGGGGAAGAACATCTTGCTCGATCCGATCTGGAGCGATCGGGCTTCGCCGGTTTCGTTTGTGGGCCCCCGGCGTTGGGTGCCGCCCGCCGTTGCCTTCGACGCGTTGCCGCCGATCGATCTGGTCGTGCTGTCACACGACCACTACGATCACCTCGATGTGATGACGGTACGCCGGCTTGTCCGCGCGTATCCGAACGCGCACTGGATCGCCCCACTCAAAGTGGGCGACTGGCTCCGTCAGCGTGGGGCGGCCGTTTTCGCCGAGTTGGATTGGTGGCAGGCCACGTCGGTCGACGGTCTCACAATCACCTGCACCCCTGCCCAGCATTTTTCCGGGCGTTCCCTGACTAATCGTAACGCCACCCTCTGGTGCGGCTGGACGATTCGCTCCGCCGCGCATGCCCTCTTTTTCGCTGGCGACACCGGCCGCCATCCCGAGTTCGAGTCGATCACCCGTCGGCTCGGCCCTTTCGACGCCGCCATCCTTCCGATCGGAGCCTACGAGCCGCGCTGGGTTATGCAGCCGGTGCACATGGCCGCGGACGAAGCGGTCTCTGCTTACGTTGACATCCTCGCCGGCAACGCCGGCCATTCCTGTACGTTTGTCGCCTCGCACTGGGGAACGTTTAAGCTCACCGACGAGCCGATGGACGAGCCGCCCAAACTCGCCCACGCCACTTGGAACAGCTACGCCTTAGCCGCCACTGATCTCTGGATCCCACACCACGGCGAAACGCGGACGTGGTAGCATCATGACGTGGAGGCCTGACACAGGCTACGGCTCCGCAACGTCCGTATCGGGCTCCCACGTCATGATGCGTCGGCGCCGACCGTGTGACTCCCACCACGCTGTTACAGCGCGCTCACCGCACCCGTACCACCGACAGGGGCGTGACCATGAGATGCAGGTTGTGGTTGATCCGTATCCCGGTTACCCCCTCTAAAGGGCCGCTCTTCGACAGAATCGTAGTCACCGGCTTCCCGTTCACGCTCACCTTAGCTGTCTTCCCATCGACGTCGATCTTGATCCCATAGACTGCCTTCCCCGCCGTATCCTCCTGTGGGACTGCCGGATGCGCCGTCCAATCGATGACCGTCCGCGTCCGGGTCCCGTTGCGCACCTTCACCATGTACTTCCCATCTCCCCGCACCAGGAAGTAGGTATACTGCCGCTTGGCCGACACGTCGAGCGTGGATCCGCCGATGAACACTCCATAGGCCTCCGGGTGGGCCGGTTTTTCCAATTGCTCGAGCGTCGCCGTGACGTTGTAGACTTTCCGCGTGGTGTCCTTGAGCGAATAGAGGATGTGTGCCGGACCTGTCCGGACTTCCCACCGCCTGGTGCTATCGGCCTGGTAGGACGCATCGGCGATGCTCGCATTCGGCAGATCTGTCTGCGCAAGATAGCCCTCTGGTAGGCCATTCCCCTTCGCCGCGATATCCGAGTCCGCTGTGCCCGGACTGCCCGCGCCACCAGCCACGACTGACAACCGCCCTGGTAGAGACGGCACCGTCGACCTGCCAGACGGACCGTCTTTTTTTTCGCATGCCGCCACGCCAAGCATCGCTATGATGCCCCAACCGCACCGCCACGCTGTCTTCTGCATTTGTCTCTCCGGATAAGCTATCGCTGCAAAAGATACTATGGACCTTGCGCGAGCGTCTGTTATGTTGCATACATCTGTGCGCGATTCTTGCTTGGAATCACGTGAGTTCGTTTCATCCCAGTTCCGGAGCAACGTATGGCAGCGAAAAAGACGTCACGTAACGGTGCCGGTAAGCGAGCCGGCCGTCCTCGTCGGAAGGCGGCGTCACGCCGCACATCTACCACCAAGCGCCGAGGTGCCGCTCGAAGCGCTAAGCCAGCGAAGCGAGCATCGGCCAAACGGCCGGCGTCCCGAACATCGGCGAAGCGAGCGACGAAGAGCACCGCGCGAAGTCAGTCACGAAGTACGGCGAAGCGGAAGGCAGCGCCACGCAGTGCTGCGAAGAAAGCTCGGACTGCCAAGTCCAGTGTCGCCAAGCAGGGGACGACACGGAGCGCCGCCGCTAGGAAGAGCGTATCCGCCGCCCGCAAATCCGCCTCGACGAAGCAGCCAACCACCGTGGCTCGGGTTAAACGTGTTGCCACGGGGATTGTCGAGCAGGTCACACAGGCCGCCGATCAGGCCGCGACCGTGGTGTCGGAGTTCGTCGCGGAGCGATTCTAGCAGCGATGCGAAGGGGAAGACTGGGCGGACAGTATATCGCCCGAAACGTCTGGCTCGGGGGGAACGGTGCCGGGACCACCCCCCAGCCAGGCGCGTATTTCTTGGAATACGCGGTCCCGGCCGTAATCTACGGTCAGGATATGTCCTGCCCCTTGAGTGAAGAGTAGCCGCTTCTCGGTCGCGCCCAGCGCAGCGAATGCTCGCTCGGCTACATGTGCCCGGATGCGATTGTCCTCGCGTGACTGGATGAGGAGCGTCTTCGACGTCACACTCGGCAGAGCCCGGCGGGCTTGTTGCATGACTGCGGCGAGTTCCCTGATTGCGCGACCCGTCACCGTCCCGTAAGACAGATTATTCTCGCGCTCCGCCGGGTCGTGTACCGACTGGTTCGATGCCGCGCCGATCGGTCCAACCCAGTCGGACCACACCCCTGCAAACGCCGCCGCCACCCGCATGTGCCACGGCATGCCCAGGTATGGAGCCAGCAGGACCAGGGCTGGAAGGTCTTGAAGCTCCGCCGCAAGAATCACCGATAGTGCCCCACCCATTGATAACCCCACTAGCGCGACCCAAGGATACCGCGCTCGCATTGCCATCAGTTCAGTACGAGCGACGGTAATCCATTCTGTGTGTGCGGTTTTATCGAAGACGGCGACTGACCGGCCATGGCCAGGAAGGAGGGGGGCCCGTATGCCGTACCCGTGTGCAGCCAGATCGTCCGCCAGGTAACGGAGAGTCTGAGGCGTGTCCCCAAAGCCGTGCAGCAGCAGAACCCCCTGCAGACGGCTACTAGGGTAATCAATTGGACCTGCGCCAGGAATGATCGAGATGGGCAGCAGCTACATTCGGGGGTGCGAGGGTTCTTGCACGACTTCGACCGCGGTCTGCTCGTCGAATCGGGTTGCCTGGATCCGCTCGGCTAGCCGGCGCGGATTGATCACGAAAATGGATCCTCCACGCATCGCGATGCCCGCGCTCACCATTCGGCTTAACGCCAACGCGATCGATTCGCGAGTGGCCCCTACCATCTCGCATAACAGACGATGATGGCTGGACTCCAATTTGAGCGATCCATCATCCAGTGTAAAGGCGGTGTCGTCGCTCAGGCGGAGGAGCGCTGAGCTCAGGCGATCCTCGACGTTCATGGCCGCCAGTTCCTGGAGCTTCTCCAGCAGTGCGATCCGCTCCGTCATCACCTGACTGATAAGCGCGATGGCGTGGGTGGGTTGCTCGCGGATAAAGGCACGGACCTGGGTGGCCCCTAAGTGCAATGTCTCCGCGCTTTCGGCAGCGATCGCGTCCGTCGCGTAGAGACCGTTCGTCGCTATCCCCTCGGCTCCGAACGTCTCTCCCGACATGGCGATGGCGGACACAAAGCCGCGGCCTCCCTTCAACGGGCTCCGAAGCACGATGTGGCCGTGCAAGATGATAAAGATGCCGTCGGCTAGTGTGCCCTGTTGATATACCGGAAAGCCTGACGGCCAAACTGCCTTCGCGCCATAGGCGCTCGCGGCGATCCGCTCGCCGAGTGGCAGCCTGGGCGTTCTCCGTTTCGGGGGGAGGTCAACCATAACGCTTCTCTCTTAGCGGAAGCCGGGATCGCCGAACTTGGAGAGCCAGTGATAGGAGTCGTAGGCGGAGTGATAGATCCCCTCAGAGCCGCTGAAGTTCCAATCCATAATCGGGATGCCGAGGTGGTTGTAAAAGCCAGCGAAATCAGAGCCGCCGCCGGGGTCGTCCGTGGGGGGGCTCCACGGTATCGGATGTGAGATGCGAGGCGGCGCGCCAGGCCTCATAGATGCTTCCGTATCCGCCCGGCGTTTGAACATGTTTCGTGATGTCGCGGAACATGGGACGGAGCGAAGGGGAGCCGGCCGCGTCCAACTCTGGTCCGAAGGCCACCATGTCCTGATTGAAATAAGCGACGCCGGAATTCCACAGTCGCGCCGAGTCCTGCTCGACGAATTCCGTGGACCCCATGCACCCCCATTCTTCCGCGTCCCAGGAGGCAAAGACGATAGTGCGCTTGGGACGATAGCCCTGCTTCACCAGATCGCTGATGATGTGTGCCGCTTCGAGCACGCTGACCGTACCGCTGACGTTGTCCGTCGCGCCGGGACCCCAGGCGTCGCGGTGTCCGCCAATGACGACGAGCTCATCCGGGAATTCACTGCCGCGAATTGTGCCGAAGACATCCCAGATATCCTTATAGGGGTGCGTCTGGGCGTCGGTCGTCACGATGACGCGGGCGCGGACTGGCCCGGGGCCGATGTGATAGCGGAAGGGGAGGGCGCCTTGCCACCCTTTGGGGAGTTCCTTCCTGTGGGCGCCTCGGATGCCTTGCAGGAGTTCGGTGGCGTTCGCGTAGGAGATGGGGATGACAGGGATGTGGGGGAGACTCGTCTGGTCGAGCGGGATGCGCTTGGCGCCGGGGAGACTGGGATAGTCCGGCGTGGTGGGGTCGCCGTTGTCATTGTAGACGCTGCCACGCTGTACGCCGTGGGGGGAGCGCATGGGTCCTTCGGGGTACACGTCGCCGTTGGTGTAGCCGTCTTCGGCGGGATCGCTGTAAATGATGAGGGCGACTGCGCCATGTTTTTCGGCTTCGCGAGCTTTGATGCCACGATATGACTTGCCATAGCGCGCAATGGCGATCTTGCCTTTCACGGAGATCCCGAGGGAGTCGAGCGTCTTGTAATCCTCGATGAGGCCATAATTCACATAGACCACATCACCGGTTGCGTCGCCCGCGGCTCCGTAGCCGTTGAAAGTGAGTATCTGGGGATAGCTGAAGGAAGTGGTATCTTCGGCGATGGGCCCCTCGGCGAGGGAGAATGTCTTGGGGTCTGGCGAGACGCGGTACAATTGCACGCTGGTTGGGTACGGCAGGAAGATGCTGTACGTCCGGATCTCGGGTTGCATACCGATCTGGCGTAAGTAACCTGCGAACAGATCGCGCGTGCGGGCTTGCGCCGGGCTCCCCGCCATATGTGGCTCCAGGGAGAATTCGTGTGACATAGCCGACGCACGGGCGGAGGAGACCAGGGTCGCCGTCTTGGCTTCAAGGCCTTGCTCTTGGATGGCACCCGCCGTGGTGTAGCCGGGCATCGTCGTCTGAGCGTGTGCAGCTGCTGAGGTGGCGAGGAGGGGGAGTGAGAGCGCGAGTAGGGCGGAGAGAGTACGATTCATGGGTGCTCTTGGAGTTCGTCGAGCGCGTGACGGATGGAAGCTTGGAGTGCGGTGTCGGGGTCGTCGTGCTCGAGGAGGGCGGCGGAGAGTGTCATGAACTTGGCGATCATCTCCGATTCGAGGAATCGCTCGAAGTCCTGGACCCCCAACATGGCAAGCGAGGCCACGGCGAGTTCACGCAGCAGCGTGCGTGTCTCTAGGGACAGGGCCGCGAGTGTTGGAGGGTGGGGCTCCGCAGGATGGGCGCGCTCGCGGCGGCGTTTGGGAGCTTCGAACAGAGCGGTCAGAGGGGCCAAGGTGACGATAAAGGACCCCGCGTTGTGTTCCTCCCACCCGGTAATGATGTTGCGTCGCCGGAGCGACGGAAACAGTGCAAGCACGCCCTGGCGGACGACAGCGACGCCCCCTTCGCTGTTGTTCCCACGCCCGGTGATGATGAGGACTTCTCCGGCGCGTTCCATCTGCTTGGCTCGGATCCACCCCTCGATCCTGGTCCGTGCCTGATCGGCCGTCGGCAGTGATTCGCGCAGGTTGAGGGTGCGCAAGGGGCCGAAGCGGATCTCGTCGAACGCCTTCTGGATGTGGGCGGGATAGCCGCGGCGCATGCTCAAAGGTATCACGTTGGTGCCTTGGACGGCGCGAGACGGAGGACTCATTTACGGTGGGGACAATCCAAATATATGGGTCATGTCGAAGATCCGTGGTCCGACTTGGACGGACACGTCGAGGCGAAACTGCACGCGCACGGCGGCGCTGGGGCTATTTCGCCGAGAGATCGACTGCATGGCTAGGGATGCAGACAGCCCGGCGGCCACGAAGAGGAGGGTTTTCGCGTGCCGTATGCCGCGGCGGCAGGCAAGGCGCACTTCGACGGGAATGAACATCGATCGTCGCTCAGCGGTGACACGGGCTTGCCGGCGCCACGTCTGGATGCGCGTCCGACACGCCCCGCAATCGCGCGATGACAGTTCCCACGACCAACGCTGGATCGCGCGCGATAGTGAACGGTGCGTACGCCGGGTTGAGCGACGCGAGTTCCCACTCCGTGCGTCCGACTCTGGCGACATGTTTCACCACGTATCCATCTTCCAAACGCCGCGCGACGATCACGCTATCTCGGATGACTTTGGCACGTGGCTGCACGAGGATCACGTCGCCGTCGTGAAGCAACGGTGTCATGCTATCTCCCGAGACTGTTAGCGCGACGTAACGGCCGCGCGGAAGCCCCGGCGGAAGCTCCACCCATGCATCACAGACTTCATCCCACAGTTCCCGCCCAACGCCGGCCGCGACGCGGAGATCCACTCGGGGGGGCGCACCGCTCCCGGGCGGCGAGGTCCCCGGTTTGCGCGAAGGTGCCGGACACGAGGGCACGCCGTTGATGGAGGGGGTAGGAGGGACACTGCTTGGCCATCCGCGCGGTGGTGACTTGGTGACTCAGGGCAATAGCGAAGTGGTCTGCCGCGCGTTCGAGCGTGCCACGTTCAGTGCTCGACCGATGGCTCACCACGGTACGTGTGAGCCACTCGGCGAATTGATCGTTCTCGTATGCGCGGTTCAACGGGGTGGTGGTGGCCAGGTTAGCTACCATACGGTCGAGCAGGTCGCCGTCGCACTCTAGGGATCCCGTCATTCGGCCTCCGGACCGTAAGGGGAAACGTAGTCCGTCTGTTCTGTCACGTCGCTGAGGTGCGCGATGCGGTGCGCGCACGCCGGTGTGATAGTCTTCACCGCCGGCGGTGGCGCGAGGGTGATGCCCGCGCGCCGGAAGAAACGGTCGAGGTCATAGTGGGACTCCTCGTTGATGGTGGAGAGATAGGTGGCTGTCTCGAGCCGGAGTTTGGCGCGGAGACGGCTGATCCTGACTTTCACGGTGTTCTGTGTCGTGCTGCGCCAGGTGGCGATCACGCTCACCGGAACGTGCTCGCCAAGCCAGGTGAGCAGTTCCTGGTCTAGTTCGCTCATGCTCGTGTAGAGGTGCGTCGCGAGGGTGGTCAGGGCGGTGTGTGGGGCGTCGTGCAGCGCGGGGAATCCCCCGAGCATCGCCCGTAGGGAATATTCAGAGCATCCGGCTGTCACGACCGGCACATTGTCTTCCGCCATTGCCTGCGGCGCGTCCTGCTGGCGTGCGTTGCTCCGGGACTGTCGGCGATGTTCGGTCGCGACGGTGTGCCGGAAGGCGGTAATGATGTACGCGGCCAGCGAGTGTGGCACTGACGGCGCTTCGACGAGCCGTAGCGCAATGTCGCCCAAAAACTGCGTCACCAACTCCTCGCGCTCACCGGCGCGTACGCCTAGGCGATAGGCTTGGTCTGACAAGACCGGGTGAAAGCGGAGATAGAAGGTTCGCATGGCTCGGCTTCGTCCTGCTCGCATGGCAATGAGAAGATCGGCGTCACTCCCTCTGGCGACGACGTGCCGAGACGTTCGAGGGACGGCGGGGTGAGGGTGGGACTCGGCGGTGAGTGCCAACTCGTAGTTCTCTCCATCCTCGTCCACGCCCCATCCTCCGCTCGACTCAGGTCAGAAATGCCCGGTGGATCCGTTCCCGGCTGGGTGGTCGTGCCGTGCATAGGAGTAGACGCCGGAGAGTTACAGCCGGTGTGGCTCCTAGGGTATGGTATGGCGAATAGAAGCCGAATACAAGGTATATGTCGCGGGCGCACAGATGTGCCGTGCGGACATTGAGCCCAACAGTTTTCCCTAGGGGTACGAGCCGTAGTCCTCTAGAACACATCTGTGCGCCCGCGACAACTGTTTCTGGAGGCCCTAGTCTCTTTATGAAAAGTATTCGCGGGCGATCTGTCGGCCGACATAGACGCCGATGGCGGTTCCTACGATGCTGAGGATGAACGCAGTAGTTAAACCGATAAACTCACCGATCCACCAGCCGATGGCGCCAAGGATCGTCGTGGCGACGAGGACGATGAGCGTTTCCATCATCATAACTTACTAGTGCGTCTATGCCTGGGAAGGCGTGAGGCGGGAGTACGAGGGTACCTTCGCCGGCCGAAGCCGGCGAGAAGCTGTTTCCTGGGCTGTCTGGGTGTCGCAATCGGTGGTTTTCCGGGCGAATTCGACGGCCATTTCGTCCACCATCTCTCCAGGGGCGAGTCTCGCAGCAGCAGTGACGACGCGTTTCAGGGCGCGTACGTTCTCGGGCCAGTCGAATGCCTGTAGTCGTCGGATAGCGGCGGCGGTATACCCGAGCGGGCGTTGGGACGCTGGGAGGAGGGAGAGAAAGTACAGGGCGAGCGTTGGGATGTCTTTCCGGCGCTCAGCGAGTGAGGGGACCGTGATCGTCATGCCGCCGAGGCGGCGGAGAAGACGCTCGTGAAAGTGATCGGTCTGGATGAGTTCCTTGGGGGGGATACTCGTAGCGGAGATGAGGCGTGGACTGGTGCGGGGATCAGTCGCACCGCGACGCTGGTGCAGGAAGTAGCCCTTGAGAGCCTGGAGCAATAGGGTTTGACTAGATGGCCGGAGTTGGGCAATCTCGTTCAAGAAGATCGTGCCGCCGTCCAAAGCCAGGGAATCGCCGGGAATGGTAGGAGGGACGTGGGGAGCGGAGGGTTTGGGGGTGTCCCATGCGACGTCACGGGAGATGAGCTCTGAGGCTCGACTCATGTTGAATGGCACGAAGGGACCGCGGCGGTGACTAGCGGCGTGGATTGCCCAGGCGGTGAGTTCCTTCCCGGAGCCGACAGGACCGCAGAGCAGAACGGGGAGAGAGGTCGCCGCGGCGGTTCGGACTTGGGTCCGGAGTACGCGTATCGCATTGGACTCACCGAGGAGTGTTGCTTCAAGTTCCATTGGATGTTTCACGGGCCGATCCCCAATCCTGCTGAAAGTCTTTGGCTGAATTTATGGGGATTCCAGTGGTTTGGAACTCTCAAATCACCTTAAAAATGGGACTTTACAGTATTGATGCAGGAGTCTGACACACACCAGGATAGGATGTTTGTGTCTTGAGCGATGGCCGACCATACGGGGTAAATTATCGAGTGTCACCCCCGACCCGACCTTGAATGCGAACTTTTGTCCTACTGCTTGGGCTCGCCCTGTGTCCTTTCGCCACGAGTACGGCTCAAGATACGGCCACATTGACCCATGCTGATACACTGCGCGGCGCTCTCACGCCACAACGGACGTGGTGGGACGTCACGTTCTATGATTTGCATGTCGCGGTTCATCCGGCGGACAGTAGTGTCAGTGGGTATAATGGGATTACGTATCGAGTCGTAGGCGCTGTGCGGGAGATGCAGATTGACTTGATGACGCCATTGCAGGTGGACAGCATGATCCAAGATAGGGAACGGCTGGTTTACAGGCGTGACGGGGATGCGTTCTTTGTGACGCTCGTCGCGCCGCAGGCGGTGGGGCATCGGAAGACGATCACCGTGTATTATCACGGCAAGCCGCGTGTCGCGAAGAAACCGCCGTGGGATGGTGGGTTTATTTGGGCGCACGATAGTCTGGGGCATCCATGGATCGCCACCGCATGTCAGGGGATCGGGGCGAGTGTCTGGTGGCCGAACAAGGACACCCAGGCGGATGAACCGGATAGCCAGCGGATCGCGATCACAGTGCCGGATTCGCTCATGGATGTGTCCAACGGGCGGCTGCGTAGTACGACGCCGAATGGGGATGGGACGACGACGTATGAATGGTTCGTGGAGGATCCCATCAACAACTATGATGTGGCGGTCAATGCCGGGAAGTATGCGCATTTCAGTGATACGTACGCTGGCCTAGGCGGGACACTCACGATGGATTTCTGGCCGTTGGCGTATCACCTGGACACGGCGAAGGTGTGGTTTGCACAGTCGAAATCCATGCTCCGGTGCTTTGAATCGTGGTTTGGGACGTATCCGTGGTATCGAGATGGATACAAATTGGTAGAGACACCGTATCTAGGGATGGAGCATCAGAGCGCGGTCGCGTATGGAAATCGGTACCAGAATGGCTATCTGGGGCGTGATCTGTCACATACAGGGTGGGGGCTGCGGTGGGATTTCATCATCGTGCATGAGAGTGCCCACGAGTGGTTCGGGAATAGCATTACGACGCAGGACATCGCGGACATGTGGGTGCATGAGGGTTTCGCCAATTATGCAGAGGGGTTGTATACGGAATGTCTGTTTGGGAAGAGTGCGGGGGCGGCCTATGTGATTGGCCTGCGGAAAAACGTCGCCAATGATCAGCCGATTATCGCGCATTATGGGGTGCACGAGGAAGGGTCGGGCGACATGTATTACAAGGGGGCGAACATGCTGCACACGATTCGGCAGATCATCGGCAATGATACGACGTGGCGGCATATTTTGCGTGGACTTAATCAGACCTTTAGGCATCAGATCGTGACTGGGCAACAGGTGGAGGACTATATCAATCGGATGGCGAGGAGAGATTTCAGTAAAGTGTTCGAGCAGTATTTGACGACAACAAAAATCCCGATACTGGAGTACAAGCTTAGAGACTCCACACTGTCGTATCGATGGGCGAATGTGGTGCCGGGGTTCGACATGCCGGTGCGGGTGTGGCTGGGGAAGGACACCTTGCTTACGCCGACGGACATGTGGAAGACGGCGGGGGTGCGCTTGCAGCGACCAGAGGAGTTTCATGTGGATGAGAACTTCTTTGTCACGGCGAAGCGAGTGGAGTGAGTTGACGCAACGAGGCCGGTCTTGTGACCAGCCTCTGCACGGGAATCCGGGGTTCGTCGGGTTCGGCTTAGCGAACATGCAGGCGACACGGAGAAACAGGGAACTAGGTCGTCCTAGACGACCCCTCTCTATCAGTTCACCGCCACGGCCGCAGCACGCCCCGCCACGCGGCCGGAAAAAAGACAGCCCCCGAGGAACGTCCCCTCCAACGCCCGGTACCCATGCATCCCCCCGCCGCCGAAGCCTGCCGCCTCGCCAGCGGCGTACACACCAGCCAAAGGCTGGCCGTCGTCCTTCAGGACTCGGCCCGACAAGTCGGTGTGTAACCCACCCAAGGTCTTTCGAGTAAGGACATGGAGCCGTACGGCGATGAGCGGCCCGGCAGCCGGATCGAGCAGTTTGTGCAGCTTCGCCGTACGGATCAGCTTGTCGCCGAGGTATCTACGCGCGCCGCGGATGGCGTTGATCTGCATGTCCTTACAAAAAGGATTGTCGATCTGACGATCTCGGGCGACGAGGTGGTGCTCCAGCACGGCAAGATCGATCAATGGCTCGTCGGTCAGCGCGTTCATCCTACGCACGAGGTCAGGTAGCGTGCGTTCGACCACGAAATCCGCACCGTGCGCTTTGAATGCTTCCACCGGCGGCGGTGCTCCACCGAAAGCGCGGTCGGCCATCATACGCCAATTCTTGCCGGTCAAGTCGGGGTTCTGTTCAGAACCGGACAGCGCAAATTCTCGTTCGATGATCTTCTGAGTCAACACGAACCAGGAATAGTCGTAGCCGGTCTCCATGATGTGTTTCAAGGTGCCAAGTGTGTCGAACCCCGGAAAGAGGGGAACCGGAAGGCGACGTCCGCGCGCATCCAGCCACAGCGACGACGGACCTGGCAAGATGCGGATCCCGTGATGGTGCCAGATTGGGTTCCAATTCTGAATCCCCTCGACATAGTGCCACATGCGATCACGGTTAATAATGCGTGCGCCCGCGGCCTCGGTGATCGCCAACATGCGGCCGTCGACGTGCGCAGGCACTCCCGAGAGCATCTGCTTTGGTGGTGCACCGAGACGGTGAGGCCAATACTGACGGACGAGGTCGTGATTCGCACCAATTCCGCCAGACGTAATGATCACCACTGAGGCCTTCAGCGCGAATTCACCCACCACCACCCGTGAGCTAGCTCTGCCACGCTCAGCGATGCTGGGTTCCAGAATGTCACCCTGTACGCCGTCCACACTCCCACTGTTCGTCGTCAGCGTGATTCACGCAGTGCCTGAACTTCAGTGCAATGAGCCCGCGTGTCTCAGCATCCCGCACTCGGCGCACGAATGGTTCGAGGACACCGGGTCCGGTGCCCCAGGCGATGTGGAAGCGGGGCACAGAATTCCCATGGCCGAGTGCTCCGTACCCCCCACGCTCCGCCCACCCGACGATCGGAACGATGCGCACACCCATCTGGCGCAGCCAAGACCGCTTTTCACCAGCAGCAAAAGCGACATACGCCTCGGCCCAACGTTGAGGCCAGTGATCCTCTTCACGGTCGAAGCCAGCGGAACCCATCCAGTCGTCCAGCGCTAGATCGAACGAGTCATGCACACCGAGCCGCCGCTGCTCCGGTGAGTTGACAAGGAACAGACCCCCAAGAGACCAGAACGCTTGCCCTCCGAACGATGCCTCTGACTCCTGTTCTACAAGAATCACATGGCGTCCGGCGTCAGCCAACTCTGCTGCTGCGACAAGGCCGGCGAGCCCAGCACCCACGATGATAACGTCGGCGTCAGTGTGCATCGGCGATATCTACGGACGTGCTGTCAGGAGAACGTGTCCTCCGCTCCGTACCGATAATGAGGCGGACACCACGCTGGTATGTGAAGTAGGCATAAGCCCATTGTATGAGTACACTGACGCGATTACGGAAGCCCATAAGATATGTAATGTGGATGAACAGCCAGAGCCACCAGGCGAGACGTCCGCCAACCTTCAGAGGGCCAATGTCGGCAACGGCTTTATTGCGGCCAATAGTCGCGAGCTCGCCCTTGTTGACGTAGTGGAATGGCTGACGAGGCTGTCCACGTATCGTACAGATAACGTTGCGCGCCACGGCACGGCCACCTTGCATCGCCACCTGCGCGACACCCGGGAGCTCGCGGCCATTCTCGACCAGGTAAGCCAAGTCGCCAATGACAAAGACTTCCGGGTGGCCGTTGATCGAGAGATCGGCGTTCACGATCACCCGGCCGACACTGTCGAGTTGCACCCCTAGCGATTTCGCGATTGGCGATGCGGCATTCCCCGCAGCCCAGATCACCGTCCGCGTGGGAATGCACTCTTCACCAATGTGGACGGCGTCCGGCGTCACATTCGTCACCAGTGCATTCAGCCGGATTTCGACACCGAGTTGCTCCAGATCGTGATGTGCGTGCGCTGATAACTGTTCTGGAAACGCACCGAGCACACGCGAGCTACCCTCGATCAAGATGACTCGTGTCTGCCGGGTATCGATTCGACGAAAGTCCCGATACAACGCGTTCCGCGCGATATCAGGGAGTACTCCACACAATTCCACCCCCGTAGGCCCCCCACCAGCCACGACGAATGTCATGAGGGTGGCGCGTACGGTGGGATCGTCCGACCGCTCAGCCTCCTCAAAAGCAAGCAGAAACTGCCGGCGGATGTGTGCTGCATCCTCTAAGGTCTTCAGGCCAGGGGCAATCGACTCCCACGCAGGGTGTCGAAAATATGACTGTCGCGATCCGGTGGCGACAATCAAGTAATCGTACGCAATCGAGCGGTGGTCTTGGTCCAGAGAGACCACGCGCGCATCGACAGCGACCGCTACCACGTCGCCCAAGAAGACCGTGACGTTTTTCTGATGACGGAGAATCCATCGAATAGGCACCGCGATATCACTCGGCGCTAGCGCCGCAGTGGCGACCTGATAGAGGAGTGGCTGGAAGAGGTGGTGATTGGTGCGATCGATCAGCGTGACGTCAAGGTCTGCATGGCGAAGCGCACGTGCAGCGTTCAAGCCGCCGAACCCACCTCCAAGAATGACGACGTGCGGTCTACGCAACACATTCCCCCGCTAACCAGTGATCATCGGCGTCCATCCATTGCCTGTCGTGTCCTGAGTGTTCGAGACACTATAAGAGAAACCAAGCGACGTTGGCCCGCGAGATACGATGAGGTCGAAAATAACGGATCTTGTGGACTGCGACCACCGACTCGATTTTCGCCGAAGCGGACATCGCATCTATATCGCTACCGTGTGACTCCAAAATCGATAAACCCCCGCGCCGGATCGGTCGACAACAAGACGACTCGGACGCTATCCCCGACGTCCAACCCATGCTCGCCACGCATGACGCGCCCTTCCACAGGTGGCGAGACCACGCGGACGAATGTGCCCTTCGGGGTCACTCCCGTCACGATCGCGTCAAATGCCTGTCCGACATAGCGGGACATCGAGACAGCGGCAGCATCTTTCCGCACTTGGCGCTCGACTTTACGTGCTGCGTCTTCACGCTCAGTGCAGTGTTGAGCGATCTGGGATAGCTCGTCGTTGCTGTAAGGTGGTGCCGTACCGGCGAGCACGGCTTTGAGTAATCGTTGGGTGACCAGATCCGCGTAGCGCCGATTGGGAGCAGTGGAGTGCGTGTAGTCGTGCGTCGCTAGGCCAAAGTGGCCGGCGTCGGTGCCGCCAGGCGTATGGAGCGCGTACTCACCCGGGCCGATGAGCTTGACGACGGCCAGGGAGAGATCGGGGAAGTGATCAGGGTCAGCCTGGCGGCGCTTCGCCAGAAACGCCGAGAGGGCCGCGGCGTCTGGTTCGGCTGGGAGTGTCTCACCCAGCGTAGCGGCGAGGGTCACAATCCGGTTCCAGCGTTCAGGGGTACGCACGATGCGACGGATCGACGGCGATCCATGCGCATCGAGGAATTGCGCCATCGCGACGTTAGCGGCGATCATGAAGTCTTCAATAAGCCGGCTCGCACGCGTCTTGGGAACAAGTTGGATGTCGACGGTGTGATCGTCGTGCACGACAGACTCCGCCTCGATCGTATCTAGATCAAGAGCACCTGCCTTGGCGCGGACCACCCGAAGGCGCTGCGCGACACTGTCTTGCAATCGGAGTTGCTGTTGAATCTCCGGGGTGCCAGTGGGCACGAGGGCGCCCACCCCGTCGAGCCATGCACCGACGTTGTTATACGCGAGTTTGGCATGATTAGTGACAACCCCGAGATAGACATCGTGCGAACGTATCGTGCCGTCGTTCGCGACCACGAACTCAATAACAACAGACGCCCGCTCGCTGTCCTGTTTGAGTGAGGTTAGATCGGTGGAGAGACGGTCCGGGAGCATCGGGAAGGGTACGACGCCTGTGTACACGGATGTCGCGTTCCTCGAGGCGAATTGATCGGTAGCCGATCCTTTGGACACCGTCGCGTCAACATCCGCGATCGCAACCCGTATGCGAACGTCGCCGTTCTCCAGCGGTTCGGCGACTTCGAGTTGATCTAGATCTAGAGAGCTATCGTTGTCGATCGACGACCAGGGGACCTGCCGTAGGTCACGCGCGCGAACAGTGTTGCTGGACGATGTATGATCGCTGGCATGGGAGACTTCGCCTTGTACGGCGGTGGGGACGTCTGGAGCGAATCCATTGTCGAGCATGGCTCGGCGCGCGGCGGCACGCAGATCGAACGCGGGAGAGGTCGGGGAGAGGGGTGACGAAGACATCCCATAACCTGGCGGGACCAGCAGAACGGCACAAGTCCGTCCCAGCGACCGTCGTCGAGTCGCTCCGACGCTGGGGGTACCGAGGGGAACCCCCACTCCGGAACAGACCGACCAGGCTTAAGGTGGGGCGGACGACCGCGGAACGGAGCAGGCAATGACTCATCGGTGTCAGGGGGAAGAGTGAGGATGCTACGGCGATGCATCCCGCCCAGGCTGAAGATGCTCTGACTGGACAGAGGCCACGCCCCTCACGGCGTGCTCAGACATACCAGCTGGTCGCTGACAGAATTGAAGACGACCACATGGTGAATCGTCGTGAGGTTTAGCAGCATGATCGGCGTATTGGCTTTCATCTTTTCTTGGGCGTCCAAACTAGGAAAAATCTTCACGGAGCCCGTCCAGAAGTTGTGGCTGCCGACGGTGATGTGAACATTTGTAACTTGATTCATAGTGCCTGCTGGGAGGTCCGGGACAGGCTGGACCCGCGGCGATTGCTCCGTCAACCCCATCGCCTGGAACGCGTCCCGATTCATCTTCTCATCACCCTGACCCGCCTCCTCGCCACCATATGGAAACATCTCGATCACCCCAGTCACCAAATGTCCATCGAGTCGCAGTTCCATCCCAGTGAATGTGCCGGCACCAGGCGGGATGTAAACCATCCGGCCGCAGTCGCTCGGCTTAATCCCGGACGGGAACCACGCCTTGTGGGTTCCCGTCGAGTAAGGGGGAAATGCATACAGCTGGACGCGTTTCCCCGAAAAATCATACAGGAGGTCGTAGTGGGTCGTCAGGAAGTGCACACCGACGACCCCGACTACTGGCGAGACGGCGGGCGGCCTCGCTACCGTCCAATTCGGTCGACGGATGAAGTCGATGGGAACATGGTGCTGCACATCCGAGCCGATAGAGAGGGAATCCAGGGTCGACGTATTCGACGTATCCGGAAGGGTGACGTCCATCCTCGCCAATGCGGCAGTCGAGAGGGAGAGATCTCCTTCATCATTCAGGTTGATGACGACCGTTGCAGCATGGCCGTGAATGGTGATGGGGAGAAAGGCGTAGCCCTTCCACCCATTATTTGCTCCCCAGATGGGGGCTTCGGCTACGAGCCGCTCCGGGGATGAGCGCACCGCGGGGAGGCCCCCCCCAGGGTGAAGGCCAAGCAGACTCAGGGCAGGCAGCACCACGGCGGAACGGCGGAAGATAGAGAACGTTGGCATGGCTGGTAGTGTTGATAGTGAGAGATGCAGACTAGGAATGGAGTCCAACGAGGAAGCGGATCACCCGACGCTTACTTCCTTATATTAGACTGTCATTCGTAGAGTAAGGTTGCCTACCCCAGCGACGTACGAGGCGATCGGCAGCCGGCCAAGTGTGAGTGTTTACTCATTGGTGTGTCGGTCAACTAGTGCACTATATATCATATATCCGCCGCAGGCTGTCAAGTCGATGATTGGTGAACCGGTCCGAAAATGCCTTGGTCAAGCGGCCCCCGACTCCGGCGTACCCGGTCGACGCTCTCTCTGCGTTCCTCCGGGTCTCACTCTGAGCATGAACACCGATGACTTCAGCGAGCTTTCTCCGGCCGATCGATGTTGAATTGCCGTGCTTCGTGTTATGGATGGATGCATTCGGCGTGAGTTGCTGATGCTCCCGAAGTATTAGTCTCCATGATGGCTTCTCTGATCGTCGCATTGCAGAAAGTAGGTGCAAGTGATACGCGTAATAGGAGACGTGTCTAGTCGCCAACTGATTCCTGGGCCGATGTCATCGACATGTCGATGGGTCCTGGCGCCATTAGGCCCATCACTGCGGCCAACGTGCAGGTCATATTTGTCACGGGGCCGTGCACAAGGGCCCTAGGCTTGAGAAAGAGGAGAGCCTAGCCCAGCTAGGTGTTGAGGATTGCGGAATGATGCGCGCACGGCTGCGGCAGCAGTGCCGAAGGTATGGTACGCCAGAAGTGAATGATTATTCCAACTCATGAATGGTCCCGGGCCTTGAACGTCCCGAGGCTCCCGTACTGCCCAGTCTTGGGGCCAGCCTTACGGTAATAGAGATAAGATTCGCCTGATTTGAGTTTGCGAATCTTGTCACTCGCAACCTATAATTACGTATACGCATTACTGTGGTACTATTCTATACTGCCCCACCACTGAATGCTCATCAATCCTTCGAGGATCATGCTATGAAGCTATCACTCTTCCTTCTTCTCACCCTGGCCCCGCTCACCGTCCACGCGCAGGCGGGGATGGAAATCATACCGGTCGGTGATGACAGTGCAAATACGCCGCCGGCTGCCACCTCGCCTAGCGTCGAGGTGAAGTTCGTGGGAACGGCGTCTGATACAACACTCTATGTCACCACCGACTCCGCTGTCAAGATTTTGAAAGCGACACGCACGCGGGTGGTCTTCATGGATAGCCTTCGCTCCACCCGCAAGGCACTCCTGAAGCTGGATCCACATCGTATTGTTAGCATTCAGATCGAAAAGGGAGATCTGGTCGTCAATCAGTACGGACTCGCGGCCAAGAATGGTGTCCTGACAGTCAGGACCAAACCACTCCTAGCGTCGGCGCCAGGATCGATCGACGTCAGCGGCGGCGTGATGGAAATCTTACCGGTCAGTGGAAACCCTGCATCGGACTCATCCGCAACCAAAACCAAGTAGTCTGGCGAGACCTCACTGCAGAGGTGTAATGTCGGTCATGGCCGACATTACACCTCAAAAATGATACGTGCCCATGCCAACCGTATGAGGAACGCATGTATACTGACTATCGAATTTGACTAGCACATCGATCTGCTTTGGATCCACAAAAAGGTGAGATTGTCGAGCGCGATGAATGCCATGTACCGTGTGTATCACTACGCCAATGGGTGTGTCTACCGCACGCCGCAGGGCGCGAGCATCATCACGGTGACCAATCACGCATCTCGAAATAGAACCTGCCGCTGGCACAACGCTTTGTCCGACGGATCTCCCACCGGGACGGGCATGTCATTCAGGTCATTGATCCGCGCGAGGACAACGTCATGGCCTTGGACACGGCATTGCCCAGGGCCGGCCGCAATGAGTTCGACCGTGCTGGGCAGATGCAGTTCCGTCTCACCGTCGTAACCGAGCATGAGTGGGCCTGCATGAAACGCGGTATACCCCTGAATGCTATGCGGATTGCGCGTTGGGCGTCCCCAGGTGGTCAGTGTGCAGTCCAGTGTGATCGTATCTCCCGTTTTCGGCTCGAGGTGCGCCACGAGAAATCCCTGCTCTAAGCGACTGGGAACAGAGCGGCCATTGACGCGCAATTGATGGTGCGTGGTCCACGTAGGTGCGAAGAGTCGCAGTGTCATCGGTGTGCGTAACGTGCTTGACACAACGGTTAGGCGGACAGCCCCCTCGTACGGATACTGCGTGGATTGCCGCACAACGAGACGGCCATTCCCCAGATCCAGGGTAGCCTGTGAATCATTGAAGAACGGGAGGGTGACCTCACCCGGCCGTGTGTGATACAGATATTGGATGGCACGGGCATGGCCTTCCCCGCCTCGCATGGTGCAGCACCAGTATGATTCGTATCCGGTCATCTTCAGAAACGGCGTGCCGACACCGGCGCATGAGTCCACACCGTATCCACCATTTCCCCGTTGGCCTCGGCCGATGCCATTGAACCAGATCAGATGTGCGTCTTCCAAGTAGTGCGGTTGCCCCGTCGCACGCCACAGTTGTGTAGCCACCATGAACGAATCGATGATGGCACACGGTTCCGTCCACGTGTCTGGTCGGCCAAACCAGTTGTAATTCGCGTAATGCTCGGTCATGGCGACGGCGCGATAGATCGCATATCGCTCCTCAACGGCACGCAAGAGGCGGGGATCACCCGTGAGATCGTGCACGCGCAGGATCGCTCGGAGGCATGTGAGTGTGGCATGCGTCTGCAATTGGGCACCCACCATATCGACTTGTAGAAAACGATCGATGCTTTCTTCGATGAGTGCTTGTTGGGGTGC
>Ga0206886_1068_pt1 | contig 22357 bp, 19 predicted proteins | sample Alteio_BWOrgHeat_92_FD_152952 | JGI IMG/M metagenome (GOLD analysis project Ga0206886, IMG submission 152952) | Enriched cells from forest soil in Barre Woods Harvard Forest LTER site, Petersham, Massachusetts, United States - Alteio_BWOrgHeat_Nextera2 ... | reverse complement strand
GAATGTCTGAACTTGATCTTATTCGGCTTGTCAATTTCTAAGAAAACGATCTTGTTGGGATAGTCCCTGCCATCCGGCCCGTGCATGGTTAACTGCCACACACCTCCCGGCTTTACATTCATTTCATGAATGGTATTTGTAAACCCATCCGGACCCCACCAATTAATTACATGCTTAGGATTAGTGAACACTTCAAACACCAGTTCTCTGGGTGCGTTCAGCAATCTTGTTGTTATTATTTCGCGGTTACGGGTATCGTTAACGGGTTCTTTTATGCTTTCCATTTTTTTGCTTTTTTGTTGCTATATCAGGTTGTTTTTGCAATTCTTTCAGGTAGCTTTCCAATGCATCCAGTTTACTATTCCAGAATGCTTTGTATTGCGTTACCCAGTCCGATACTTCACTGAGTCTTTCCAGTTTTGCTTCACAATACCTTTCCCTCCCCTCCTGCTTCATTTCCATCAGCCCGCACTCTACCAATATCTTCATATGTTTATAGATAGCTGCCCTGCTTACGTCAAAATTTTCTGTTACCGAGTTTACATTCAGCGACTGGTAAGCTATCATATTCAATATCTCTCTCCTCGTGGGGTCGGCTATTGCCTGGAAAACGTCTCTTCTCATATTTGCATTATAATGTTGGCTGCATTTAGAATTCGTTAATTGCGTTATTGCTATCAAATTTTTTATTGCTTACAATGCGCAACCTTTCAGTTGCAAATATATATGAAACCTTTTGGTTGCACAAATATTTTTGATTTTATTTTTTTACACACTGGCCATCAGTGCATTATTTAATGTTCCAATACCAGTTTCAAATTGTTCAGGCTGGTTTGTATATCATTCCCCAACATCTTCTTTATGTTTAAGATAAAATGCATCACACGCATCATATAAGTCCTGTCACCACAAAACCCCCATTTTACAATTGTCTTTTTCCCATCTGGCGAGCTTGTCTCTAAATAAGCGGTAGAGGTTCCTTTAAAAGGTTTTTCAAATCGCATTTCATGTTCTATGCGTTCGCCTTCCTGTATTTTTTTTATTTCTTGCTCACCCTTGCCTACATTTTTATTAGTGCTGTTCCATGTGGTTACAAAACCAACAGTACCATCAGTACCGTGGTTGGCTCTTTTTGCCTGTAGGTCTGTCATTACCCATTTATTGTAATGTTCCTGGTTTTTCAGGTATTTTATGTAGTTAAAAACTTCCTGTCTTGGCTTATCAATAATGGTTTCCCTTTCTATTGTATAATTCCGCTCAATAAATAATGCTGCAATAAATGGTATTGCCAGTATCAGTAGAATAATAATGAAGATGATCATATTGTTTTGTTTATATCGTTATATAAATTTTTAATGCCTATCTTTTTTTTGCTATCTTTTTTTGACAGAATATTTTTTCTCTTTATTAAGGTTTTCTTCTACTCTATATTTAATTATCTTTTTTATTAGCTTTTCAGGGAGTGGCTGATCTATCTCAAAGCGTATAGTGCCTTTATCAGTGCTATACCCTTCTAACTCATCTTTAAATATTTTTACTGTCGACCCATCACATGGATAAAATCCAAGGTGTTTTTTAGCTCCGGCAAAACCAACCAGCATTCCGTTCAGTTTATACATAGGCATCCCATAGCCAATACACTCTTCAGCTTTCGGTACGGTAGCTTTTATTATTTTACGCAGCTTTTCCAAAGCTGTTCTTTGCGCCTCAGGCTGAAATGACAAATATGTATCAACATCTTTTATAAGAATAGATGGCTTTTTCATTTTTTTGTTTTTAATGGTTTATATTTTAATACAGTAACACCGCATTCAAACTTTTTCGCATCCATCAGCGCCAAAGGAGTACTACCTTTAAAAATAGGCTTACCCTTCCCGATAGCAGTGGGGTTCACAAAAAGATAATATTCATCTATCAGGTTATTTTCAATTAATGACGACACAAATGTTGCACCGCCAAATACTATTATATCCTTTCCTTTTTGCGCTTTCAATACGTTGATCTCTTTTACAATATCCTTTTTAACAATGTCTGTATTACTCCAGCCTCCCGGTATCGGAATGGTTTTATTAAGTGTTGTTGTAAAAACAATTGTATGCGTATCACGAACATGTTTTGCAAATGCATATTGAGTAGAAACTTTATTTTCAGCAATGCTTTGCCAATGTGCTTTAAATCCTTCCTCAGCCATTTGCCTGCTTAGCAAAATGCAATCAGAAGACAATATCAGCTTCGTATGAAACGCCTGCAATGCCTCATCCCATGCCCATTCAGGGCCCCAATTCCATAGCATCCAACTCGTATCTCCGTCTTTTTGTGCAATATATCCATCAATCGATGTCTGTATTTCTAACTTTAGCTTTCTCATATTGTTATGCCTTTACATAATTACACATCCACTTCATTCCAAACTTATCTATCAATGTCCCAAACCTACCCCAAAACATATCCGTCAGCGGGTCTACCACTTTACCACCGGTTGACAGATTTTTAAATAGCTCGTTTATTTCTTCTTCAGTACAACAATTAATACATAAGTAAACAGTATTACCAACAACAAGAGGCTCCCTGGTCATATCAGTTGCCATAATTGTCAATCCATTATTCATAAGGCTTGAATGTAATACCTGGTCATTAAGCTCAGTCGGCATTTGTCCCGCCAGCGGCGATTCTCCCACCATTTGTATGCTCAGTTCCCCGCCAAAACAGTCTTTATAAAAATGCATAGCTTCCCGGCATTTGCCGCCGAAGTTTAGATAAGCATTCACCTGTGTCATAAAATTGGTTTTGAATTGTAAATAAATAATGCCACAAACCTACTGCCGTTATAAATACATTTAAGTGTGTAAATACGCCATACTAAGGGGTTGATTGCGACATATATTTTACAGACATTTGTACCATGAAACACATATCTATTCTCATACCGAACAAAGCCATTCTGGGCAGCCTCGAAGGTTCTCGCCAGATACTCACTCAAATAAATCATTTCTATGAAGGGCGTGGTTTAGCTCCCATATTCAAAGTGCAATTAGTAGGTCTTACGCACGAAGTCCCGCTATGTGGTGGCGCATTTACAGCGCATGCAGATATGTTGATCAGCGATATTAAAAAAACTGATCTCATTATTATTCCTGCTGTAGATGGCGATCTCAAAAAAGCGATCGAAATAAACAAAGAATTCTTTCCCTGGATAATAGATCAATATAAAAACGGAGCTGAGGTCGCAAGTCTCTGCGTAGGTGCCTTCTTGTTAGCTGCCACAGGTTTGCTAAATGGTAAACAATGTGCTACACATTGGGTTGCTGTAAACGAATTCAGGGAAATGTTTCCTGAAGTAAACCTCGTTCCTGAAAAAATTGTTACAGATGAATATGGTCTGTACTCAAGTGGTGGTGCACTTTCATATATGAATTTGATCCTGCACCTGGTAGAAAAATATGCAGGCCTCGAAAACGCTATCCTTGCAGCAAAAGTTTTTGCTATAGAAATTGAAAGAGGAAGCCAGTCCCCATTCATTATTTTTCAGGGGCAAAAAGCGCACGACGACGAACCGGTAAAAAAAGCACAGGAATTTATCGAAACAAAGTTCCGGGAAAAGATCACGGTTGAGCAACTGGCTTATATGTTTGCCTTAAGCCGCAGAAACCTCGAACGCCGCTTTAAAAAAGCCACCAACAATACTATCATTGAATACATCCAGCGCGTAAAGATCGAGGCAGCAAAAAAAGATCTTGAAACAAGCAGAAAAAACATCAGCGAGGTCATGTATGAGGTTGGTTACTCCGACACCAAAGCCTTTAGAACAACCTTTAAAAAAGTAACTGGTTTATCTCCTATTGAGTATAAAAACAAATACAATAAAGAAAGAGCATTATCATAACTAAATTCTTAAGGGTTTTTTTATTCTTCTTAAGGGTTTATTAAGCTCTTTAATACAACCTTGCGCATAATTTGATTCAAAGATTTTATTAAATATATTTTTTACACCCCTATATAAGTGCCCCTCCCTTAATGAAATTCTTACATTTTATCAGAGATATGTTTAAAGCCCTTATTGTATTACTTACTTGGAAAGATTAGTTGTAATTTCCCTTATCATTGCTTGATAATCCTTCGAAAACTCATATGCCTGATAAACTATTACTGATAGAAGATGATGTTAATTTGTCAAATGATCTCAAAAAACAATTTCAATTAGAAAGTTTTGAAGTAGATACCGTGTACGACGGCATATTGGCAAATAAACTGATACAGAAAAACACCTACGATTGCATATTGCTCGACATCAATATACCGGGTATTAATGGCTACGAAGTGGTGAAGAGCATACGGGAAAAAGAAATAAATACACCGGTTATAATCACTACTGCATTTGGCGAACTGGATGATAAATTACTCGGCTTCAGCTACGGTGCCGATGATTATATAACTAAACCCTTTTTCTTTAAAGAATTATTGGCGCGTGTCAAGGTTTTTTTAAAACGCTCACAACACTACGCCGACAAAAAAATAATTATTGTAGCAGACCTTATCCTCGATCTTGAAAAAAAACAGGTTAAACGCGCAAACTCACTCATTAAACTAACAGCGCGCGAATTTGAATTACTTCGGCTATTGGCCGAAGCCCGGGGAAATCCTGTTTCCAAAAAAGAATTATTGAATAAAGTATGGAGCAGCAATTTTGATGTGACCTCTAATACCATAGAGGTCTTTATCAACTTACTCAGAAATAAAATAGATAAAAATTTTCCAACAAAATTGATCAAAACACGCATTGGGTTTGGATACTATCTGGCAATTGATTAAGGGGACCGGTATCCGGTATAAACTGGCCCGTTATTATACTGTTTGCTTCATCCTGTTGCTCGGTATAGCCTTTATTGCTGTATACTTTGTATCTGAAAACTATAGAAGAGAAGAATTTCATCAGCGCCTGGTAGACCGCACCATTACTACTTATAAGATCTATGTAGAGGTTCCGCAAATTGACTCTACCATGCAACATTTAATTGATAAGAACACAATGAATAGCTTGTATGAAGAGCATATTTTACTCTTTGATTTTACAGGCAAATTGATATACAATACCTTACCTGGAACTAAGCCGAAATATCCTGCAAATATAATTAACAAGCTCCAAAACGACAGAACTGAATTGCAAATGACAGATGGAAAGTATGACGTAGTAGGAGTAAAATTTAATTTTAGAGACAGTATATATTATGGCATAGCTGAAGCATACGACAACTTCGGCAAAAAGAAGCTGGATTATTTGAAAATAGTGCTCATTGTTACTTTTCTTGTCATTACTTTCCTTATAATAATTCTCTCCTTTTACTTATCTAAGATCATCACAAGGCCCATTACACAATTAACAAAACAGGTAGAAGCTATCTCTCCTAATAATTTGAAAGAACGCGTTTCAGTACAAAGGTCCGATGATGAAGTAAGCATACTTGCTAAACGGTTTAATGAACTAATGGATAAAGTAGAAAACGCATTTAGTTTTCAAAAAAACTCTGTTCATCATTTATCACACGAATTAAAAACGCCGCTCGCTGTTATGATGGCAAATGCAGAAAGGGCATTGGCTGAAAATGATGATGATGCTATGAAAGCAAGCTTGCAATTTCAGAAAGAATCATTAATGGAACTCTCAGGTATTATCAATAGCATGCTTGATATATCTAAAACAGAAGAACAATTAACGGCCACGCTGATCGATACGATTAGATTGGATGAGCTACTGTTCGAATGCATGGAAGAAATGACATATATTGATAGCGCTATTCGTTTCGACTTCAACATGGATAAAACTATTGAAGGCGCTGACAAGCTAACAATCAATGGCAACAACCCTTTATTGAAGATTGTCATTTTAAACTTATTGAAAAATGCAATAAAATTTTCTACAAACATGACCGCTACAGTAGAAATCGCTTCTTCACTAAATACAATTTCTATTAATTTTCTGAATAACGGGGACATCGTACCAAAAGAAGAAAGATCAAAACTATTTACCCATTTTTTCAGGGGCAGGAATAGTAAAGACAAAAAAGGCTTTGGTCTGGGCCTTGTCCTTGCTTCTAAAATAGCAGTACTGCACAAGGGGTATATCACTTATACTGTCCTCGATGAAAAAAATTGCTTTATACTACAACTACCATTGGCTACTTAATTTTTTTTGAAATATCATGCAAAGACAACAAAGCATTCAGCGGCAAATTTATTGTAGATTAATATGGCTGGTTATTTCCGCATGCTGATATCACATAGCATATCAGAATGAATATTTAATCCGATGTTTGTAATGTTATACAAATGTTCACTCGCTATTAACCATGCTATCTCGCATATCTCACGTTCTGAATAATAATGAACAAGCTCATTAAATGTTGGCTGACTCACTTTTTTACCCCATGTCAGTTCCGTAGCATAATCCAATGCAGCACGTTCAGCATCGCTAAACAACTGACTTGTAGAATACGCGTCCAATTCATTGAATTTGGCCACATTCATACATGCTTGTATCACAGCATGTCTGCCCATGTCAATACAAAAAGGGCAACCGTTTAGCCTTGCTACTCGCTGTCGTATCAGCATAGCTGTTTCAGCAGACAATATCATTTTTTTGTCCAGCTTCGAAACATTTCCATAAAATTTCCCAAATGCCAGTGGCAATCTCACAGAGTAAACCTTTAGTGGGGTTAGCACTTTCCCATATTGTTTCTTTGTAAAATAGTAAACAAGCCTCATCATCAGCGCTTGAGGTCTTTCTATCGGCGCAAGAAAAGTATCCATCTATTTAAATTTTTATTAGGTTAACTGTTATATACCCTAATAATGCTTTAACCATCTCAAATCGGACACCCATTAGAAAATATTTTTTCCCTTAGCTTAATGAAAAACATATTTGTTTACCCCCCTTGCTATGTTGTAACTTTGTATGCGAAAAAGCCTCCCTCCAAATATTCGCGTGTTCGGGATTATGGCTTCTAAGTCCCCGCCTTGGTGAGGGATATATTTGCATAGAAAAATGAGAGTAACTAACAACAAATTAAACAATACTCTCATGTGATATGAACACTACATAAAGTGACATTTTCCGCTTCCGCTTTTTTCTTCAAAACAGGAAGCGATCGTATCAAACACAAGCCCATAGATCATATAACACATTTTCATACCGGAAGCAAAGCGGAAGTAAAAGGACATCCCTAACTATCCGAACATTCGGATCGGATCGGAGCAGGGCCTGTGGAAGCAAGTAGGAATCGACATTAAATTCATCACATTAATAATTATCAAATTGTCGAATTGTCAGATTGTCGAATTTCATTAGGACATTTGCACATTGAAAAATTGAGGAATTAAGAAAATGCATTACGTTTCAGCAGAGAATATCAGCAAGGCATACGGGATAAAACCATTATTCGATAATATATCTTTTCATATAAGTGAGGGAGATAAAATAGCCCTCGTGGCCAAAAACGGCAGCGGCAAATCCACCCTACTCAAAATGCTGGCTGGTAAAGACCAGCCCGATAGCGGCAAAATTTGGATACATAAAGACGTTACCGTTGCACTATTCGAGCAGGAACCACAGTTTGCCGAAGAACTCTCAGTGCTCGATAATATCTTTCATTACAAGCACCCTGTAGCCGAAGTACTCAGAAGATACGAACAACTCATAGATTCAGACGAGCAAGACCCAATGAAGCTATCAGAAATATTAGGAGAGATAGACGAGCTAGGCGCCTGGGAATTTGAAGGAAAAGTAAAACAGATATTAGGCAAGCTAAATATCCATCATCTCAACCAGCCGGTTAAAACCCTGTCAGGTGGCCAACGCAAAAGGGTAGCACTCGCACAAACACTTATAGACATAGGCTTCGAGCACAAGCACGTATTACTAATAATGGATGAACCTACCAACCACCTCGATGTGGAAATGGTAGAGTGGCTCGAACATTATCTCAACAAAGAAAACGTTACCCTCCTCATGGTTACTCACGATCGCTACTTCCTCGACGATGTATGCGAAGAAGTATGGGAACTCGATGGTAGCGACATGTTTGTATACAAAGGCGATTACGAGAATTACATAGAAAAGAAAGCTGCTCGCATAGACAGCGAGCAAGCAAGTATAGACAAAGCCCGGAACACATACCGCAAAGAGCTGGAATGGATGCGCAAACAACCAAAAGCACGTACTACAAAATCTAAAAGCAGGCAGGACAATTTCTACGAAGTAGAATCAAAAGCCAAGCAAAAAATAGAAGATACTAAAGTGCTGCTGGAAATGAAGATGAACCGTCTCGGCGGCAAAGTAGCAGAACTGAAAAAAGTATACAAAAGCTATGATGACAAAGTAATACTCAAAGGCTTTGATTACACATTCAAGAAAGGCGAACGCGTAGGCATCATAGGCAAGAACGGTACTGGCAAGTCCACCTTCCTGCAATTATTACTAGGCACCATACCACCCGACAGTGGCAAGATAAACATAGGCGATACCATCATCTTCGGCAATTTCTCACAGCAGGGATTGCAGTATAAAGATGACATGCGCATTATAGAATACGTAAAGAACATAGCAGAGAATTTTCCACTCGCAGGTGGCGGCACACTAAGTGCCTCACAGTTCCTTACGCTATTCCTCTTTCCGCCAGAGCAACAATACACTTACTTGTCCAAGCTAAGTGGTGGAGAAAAAAAGCGCCTGCAATTGCTCACCATACTATTCCGCAATCCCAACTTCCTAATACTCGATGAGCCTACCAACGATCTCGATCTCCCTACCCTTTCAGTATTGGAGAATTTCCTGAGCGAATATCCGGGTTGTCTTATCATTGTATCGCACGACCGTTACTTTATGGACAGGCTCGTAGACCACCTGCTCGTATTCGAAGGCGAGGGCGTTATCACAGATTTCCCGGGCAACTATTCCGACTACCGCATATCACAACGTGCCCTCGAAAAGCAGGAAGCAGACACCGGCAAAAAACCAGTACTGGTAGCAGCACCACAACCCACTGTAGCGGCAAAGAAGAAATTCTCCTTCAAAGAAAAACGCGAATTCGAACAATTGGGCAAAGACATTGCAGCGCTCGAAAAAGAAAGAGATATAGAAACTGCCAAAATGATGGATGCATCAATTAATTATGATGAACTACAGCAGGCCACAGCAAAAATAACCCGCATCACCCAGCAACTCGAAGAAAAAGAACTCCGCTGGCTCCAACTAAGTGAATATGAATCATAGATATATACAGGATATAAAACTAAATCGCATCGGCTTTAGCCAAAACAATATGATCAAGTATATTATTCGATCAGCTAATCAGCATATTAGCTAATTAGCTGATCGAATAGTATTTTTGTCCTGAAACCAATACAATACATGACGCTTGCCGCGCAAATAAGATCAGCAACAGAAGACGCCTTAAAACACTTGTTTCCGGGCATAGACCTTTCATCTGCAACCATTACCATCAATCAAACCAAACCCGAGTTTAATGGTGATTATACTGTTGTGCTGTTTCCTTTTGTAAAATTGCTGAAACAAAAACCCGATGTTATTGGCAATGATATTGGCAATTACCTCGTAGAAAAAACAGAGCTTTTTGACACTTATGAAATTGTTGGCGGCTTTCTCAATCTTACTATACGCGATCATTTCTGGATATCTTTTTTATTGAACCAGTTCAACAACAGGCATTACGGTGAAAAAGCCAAGCAGGACAGGCGCATAATGGTAGAATTCTCTTCGCCCAACACAAACAAACCACTCCATTTCGGCCACCTGCGCAATATATTTCTAGGCAACGGAATGTCGCAGGTGCTAAAAGCTAATGGCAACCAGGTAGTAAAAGCTAACCTAGTAAATGACCGCGGCATACACATCTGCAAGTCTATGATAGCATGGCAGCGTTTTGCAAATGGAGCTACCCCGCAAAGCACAGGCATTAAGGGTGATCACCTGGTAGGTGATTATTACGTTAAGTTCAACGATGTGTATAAAGCTGAAATAACGCAATTGATGGAGGAAGGCATGGATGCGGAGATAGCAGAGAAAGAAGCGCCCATTATGAAGGATACTCAAAAAATGCTTCGCGATTGGGAAGCTGGTGATAAAGAAGTGCGCAGTCTTTGGGAAACCATGAATAGCTGGGTGTATGCGGGTTTCGACAAAACCTATGAAAGAATGGGTATACACTTCGATAAAATGTATAAAGAGAGCCAAACCTATTTGCTCGGTAAAGAAATTGTGTTGCAGGGCTTACAGAAAGGTGTACTTATTAAAAGGAACGATGGCTCTGTATGGGTAGATCTCAAAGATGACGGGCTGGACGAAAAATTATTATTACGCGCAGACGGTACTTCTGTTTATATCACACAAGATCTGGGCACTGCAAAACTCAAGTATAACGATTACAAACTCAACCAATCTATTTATGTCATAGCAGATGAGCAGAATTATCATATGCAGGTATTAAAGCTCATTCTTACAAAGCTGGGAGAGCCTTGTGCAGATGGCATTTATCACTTGTCCTATGGCATGGTTGAATTACCTACAGGACGCATGAAAAGCCGCGAAGGCACAGTTGTTGATGCAGACGATATGATCGATGAAATGATATCGCTGGCAAAAAAACAAACTGAAGAAGCAGGCAAAACAGAAGGCTTTACTCCGGCAGAATTAGAAAAGCTATATGAAACTATTGGTCTCGGTGCGCTTAAATTTTATTTGCTGCGGGTAGACCCTAAAAAGAAAATGATATTCAACCCGCAGGAGTCAATCGACCTGCATGGGTTCACTGCAACATTTATTCAATACGCACATGCGCGTATCTGCTCTATACTACGCAAAGAAAATGTCCCTTTACTACCCGATAGCACCAACTACCAGCATTTTTGTAAGGACCATTCACAGCCATTATTTCCTGCTGAAAAGAAATTAATAACTGCCCTGGAACAGTATGCTGTAATAGTAGAAGACGCTGCCAATGAATACAACCCATCTTTGTTATGCAATTATGCATTTCAGTTGGCGCAATTGTTCAATTCGTTTTATGATGAACACAGCATTTCAAAAGCAGAAAGTGAAGAAAAGAAATGTTTGCGTTTAATGCTCATCATCATGACAGCACAGATATTGCGTCACAGTATGAACTTATTAGGCATTAACCTTCCTGAAAAAATGTAGTTAACTGGCTTTTAAAGATGGATCTTCAGTCCTGGTAGCGCGCATTGCCGGGTACCATGCAGCCAACACACCTACGAGCATAACTGTAGCGATCACTAACACAAAATCGAGCCATTGCATTTGCACCGGGAATGCATCTACCACAAACGACCCGCTCATTTTTATCCAATGAAAATATTGTTGACCCACACATATTATACCTCCTATGATCACACCCGTCACTCCTCCTATCAACGTCCATAATACGCCTTCTAACAAAAATATTCTCCTTATAGTTGCAGGCTCAGCACCCATCACTTTCAATATAGCCATGTCCTTACGTTTTTCCAACACCAGCAGCGACAACCCTCCTATCATATTGAACGAAGCAATAAGTAGTACCAAAACCAGTATTGCATATACAGCCCACTTCTCAGTACGCATCACCATATACACAGTCTTGTTTTGCTCAAATCGCGTCTCTACTTTAAATGAGCTCCCGAGAAGTCCTTGCAGCCGTTCCTGCACCTTACTGTCATCTGCATCCGGCGCCAGTTTAATCTCTAATGAAGAATATTTGTTCTTCTCTAAAAATAGGTCCTGCACTAATGATAGCGGCACTAATATCAGCCTGCTGTCAAACTCATCAGTAACAACAAAAACGCCCTCAGGTTTAAATATTTGCGATTGAAAAGAAGTAGTAGGATCGAAGGACGAAGCATGAGCATTTGGATAGTAAGCTGTTATCCTCGGCGTATTATTTCTTACATCCAATCCCATCTGGTCAGCAACCTTTCTGCCGATAAGTGCAGTAGGTATAGGATCAATAGTAACAGAATCAGCACCATCAACAATATATGGTTTCAGATTATTTACATGAAAATATTCCTTGTCAATTCCTTTTAGTGTGGCAGCTCTTTGTTGAGCCGGAGAATCAATATTAGATACAAGCATCACATTATCTTCCAAAACTGTACTTATATGCGTTATATCATGCATGCCCTTAATCGCAGCCAGTTTCTCATTATCAAGAGAAAAGAATTTCCCCTTGGTCGTTTTAATTCGTATATCCGGATAAAAGGCCTTGTACATATCCTTCACCAGACCCTCCTCACCATTGAATACAGAAAACACCATCACCATAGCACCACTGCTTATAGCAATGGCCACCATGCTGATACGCGACAATACAGGTACTACATTCGCCGAGCGTTTGCCCCGCAAATACCTGATAGCCAATTGCCATACCAAAATAAAATTCATGAATTATTTTTTCGGGCCGTCTTTTGTATCGCGCTCCTCTTCTATCTTTTTAAAAAGAGTTTCCATTTTAAACACATGCTCCAATGTATCATCAGCAAAAAACGACAATTCCGGTACACGACGCAGCTGGTTCCGCACACGTTGCCCAAGCATTTTTCGCCACTCCCATCCACGCTCTTTAATAGTATGCAGCATTTTGTCAGTATCCTTTACCTGGAAAAAACTCAGAAATATCCTGGCTTCCAGCAGATCGGGTGTCACCGTTACTTTAGCTATAGATATCATCCCCCCGTCCACTACACTCATACCCTCTCTCTGAAAGATATCGCTCATCTCTTCCAAAATAAGTTTTGCTACTTGTTTCTGTCGCTTACTTTCTTCCATAAAACTGCTATTTTACCGGGTGCAAAGTTAATTCAAAAGGGTCAACCTGCATCCACAGGCAGTTTGGCAGTAAAGTAGTATCTTCGTAACATTAAAATCATTTTTCCGTAATGAAAAGAATCTTGATAGTAGCGGCAATAGCATCAATTTGCCTCACTTCATGTAAAGAGAAAGGCCCTTTCGTAATACTCACTGCAAGTGCTGCGAGAGATACTACCTATACTGATGCGGTGGAAACACCTCAAAGCCATAATGTACTGGTAGAAGAATGCACAGGCGCTACCTGCCCTAATTGCCCCAGCGGACATGCAATACTAAATAATTTATCTGCATCCAACCCTGGCCGCATTAATATCATGGCTTTACATGTAACCAATTTCCCTCAAGCCAAACCGGTCGCTGGTTCTACATACGATTTCAGAACTACTTTAGGCACAGATATCGTCAACCAGTTTTATGGAAGCATCATTGGAGAACCTTCAGCAGGTATTGACAGAACAGCTTATGGCGGCACTACACTACCCTTCTATGATGCTTGGCCAAGCGCTATTGGAGCCAGGTTAGCTGTTCCAAATACAATAAATTTATACGTTCAAAGCAATTACGATGCCGCGACACGCATTGCCTCTATACAAGCAAAAATTGCTTACACTGCTATTGATACCTTACAGGAATTTCTGTCATTGGCTATTGTAGAAGACACCATGTATGATAAACAGGATTCCTTAGGCAACATTACGCTCGATCATTATTTATTCAATAATATTTTCAGAACGCTTGTTACCCCATTAATCGGAGACCAGGTATTACCTACTATGGCTGTAAAATCACCGGGACGCGTGGATCTTCTTAACTATACCGATACATTAGATGCATCCTGGAATCCCAAACACTGCCGGGTAATTGCCTTCGTAGCAAGAAACGGCGCTAACATGCAGGTATTGCAGTCAGCACAAGCTAAAATTTCCCCATAAATTATATGTGCGTATCTCGAACTTCATTCAAGGGTGCAATTTATGTGTGTACATTCTTTACAGTATTTTTTATAACCAGCTGCAATAACAATAGCAATACCCCTGCAAAGTTACCTGAAGAACATACTGTTAAAGTAAATACCCCTGATTTTAATGCCGATGTAGCATATGGAGACATTGCAAAACAAGTAAGCTTTGGGCCTCGCGTACCTGGCACACCTGCGCAAAAACTGTGCGCAGCATGGATGCAAGAAGAATTGAAAAAAGTTTGTGATACTATTTATATACAAAATGTACACGTAACCGCCGGTGACGGGAAAGACTTACCATGTATAAATCTTATCGGCGTTATTAATCCAAAAGCCTCAAAGCGCATTTTATTACTTACACATTGGGACAGCCGCCCATGGGCAGATATGGATGTAGCTGATCAGGACAAACCAATATTAGCGGCAGACGATGCAGGTAGTGGTGTAGCAGTATTGCTCGAAGTAGCAAGAAATATAAAAGAGTACAAATTATCTCCAACCCTTGGTATAGATATCCTACTTGAAGACGTAGAAGATTATGGTAAAAATGAATGGAAAGAGGATTCTTATTGTCTGGGCACACAGTATTGGGCACACCACCCGCATGTAGCCAACTACAAAGCTGATTTTGGAATATTGTTAGATATGGTTGGTGCTGCTAATGCACAATTCCCTCTTGAAGGATATTCAACCGAATACGCTTCCGACGTTCAGCAAAAAGTATGGTCGGCAGCAAATAGCGCAGGTTATTCATCTTATTTTAATTATAACCGGGGCGGTTATATTACAGATGATCATGTATCGGTTAATAGAATTATTAATATTCCTACAATAGACATTATCAATCTTCCGGGCAATCCCCAATCTCATGAATTTGCGCCCCACTGGCACACGCACCAGGATAACATGAGCATTATAGATAAAAACACATTGAAAGCTGTAGGACAAACATTGCTGCAAACCATCTACGAAACAGCTCAACCCGCTCCTACACCTTAACATTATTTATCATTTTTTTGAGGCCTATATTTATACTACAATAGCCCAACAACTGTATCTTTGGCGCTAAATATTAACCTGCTTTGAAATACAGAAACGCCATATTCATTATCCTCACCATTATTATCTGCGATCAGTTATTGAAATTTTATGTAAAGACCCACTTTTACTATGGGGAGGAAGTAAATGTATTTGGCAATTGGTTTAAACTGCACTTTATAGAAAACGAAGGAATGGCTTTTGGTATGAAACTGAGTGAAGCTGCCACTGGTAAAATTGTACTTACATTATTTAGATTATGTGCTGTTGTATTTGGTTTTTATTTACTCAAAAAATTAGTTGAAAAAGATTACAGCCGTGGCGTTATAATATGCGGCTCACTTATATTAGCCGGTGCATTAGGCAACCTTATTGATAGCATGTTTTACGGTTTGATATTTACAGAAAGTCAAACCCCTTTCCATTTTATACACAACACTGCTATGTTTTATGGGAAGCTGGTTCCATGGGGTACAGGATATGGTCATTTTCTGCATGGACGGGTAGTTGATATGCTCTATTTCCCAATTATAGAAACAAAACTACCCAAATGGTTTCCATTTTTTGGTGGTCATGATTTTACCTTTTTTGAACCGGTATTCAATATTGCCGATGCTTCTATTTCTATTGGTGTATTGATCTTAGTATTTTTTCAAAAACGCCTTATTCATAAAAAAGCAAATACAAACCCTGTAACACAATAAACTATGCCACAGGAATTAATACCGATCAATGTATGGCTGGCAGGACGCAGTTATCGAATCCGTATTCATCCTGATGAAGAAGAAACAGTACGCAAAGCAGTAAAATCCGCTGACGAAAAAATAATGGATATGCGTTCTCACTATGCGGGAAAAGATGATCAGGATTTTATTGCTATGTGCCTGCTCATGTACGCCGCTGATGGCGTTACAGGTTCTTCTACCTCTTCAATAGAAGATGAACTAAACAACCTTACACAGAAAATAGAGAAAGTATTAAGTAAATAGCCTAACCCTATAATGCTTCCAGCATTTTTTCCATTTTACTACCCCTCGACCCCTTTATTAAAATAGACGCATGTTGCGGTAAGTGCAGCTTTATATATGCCGCTGCTGCATCAGCATTCTCAAACCAGTGATACCCTCCATTTATTCCTTCAAACTCATTACCTACTAATATCACATCTGTCCACGCATATTGTTGTATCAATGCTACTAATTGCTTATGCTCTTTTCTCTCATCTATACCCATTTCCTTCATGGCTCCGATCCACAGTATTTTATTAGGTAAATTAATAGAAGAAAAATTATTTATAGCCGCCTGCATGCTCGATGGATTTGCATTGTAAGCATCGAGAATAATATTATTGTTCCCTTTCTTTACCCATTGAGAGCGACTGTTATCAGGGCTGTATAATTCTATAGCTATTTTTATCTCATCGATCGATATACCAAAATGCAATCCAACTGCAACTGCAGCCATAACATTTGAGAAATTATATCCACCTACTAGCTGTGTATGTATAGTCGTCTCAGTTCCTTTTGTAAGCATTGCTACATCCAATGTCACATCGCGCATCAATGATTTGCCTAAATAGGTAGCATTTGCACTTCCATAAGTTATTTGTTTATCAATCCCTTTAGCCATCTCTGCCAGGTAAGTCAGGTCTGTATTTCTAAATATAGCGCCGTGATGTTTACGCAAAAAATCATACAATTCTCCCTTTCCTTTACGCACGCCCTCCTCACTTCCAAAACCTTCTATATGCGCTTTCCCGCAATTGGTAATAATCCCATAAGACGGTATTGCTATTTCACAATAAGATGCAATCTCTCTTAAGTGATTGGCTCCCATTTCTATAATAGCTATTTCAGCATCTTGTTTTATTTTCAAAATTGTCAATGGCACTCCAATGTGGTTATTCAGGTTGCCTTCTGTAGCAAAAGTTTTATACCTTCTCTTTAAAACTGTTCTTATTAATTCCTTTGTAGTTGTCTTTCCGTTAGATCCTGTAATTGCTATAAAAGGAATATCATATTGTAATCTGTGATGTTTAGCCAATTGCTGCAAAGCCACCAATGTATCTTCCACCCATATGCACTTGTCATGTACGATAGCAGGGTCGTCTACAATAGCATAAGATGCACCATTATTAAGCGCCTGTAAAGCAAAAGTATTGCCATTGAAATGAGGGCCTTTTAAAGCAAGGAAAATATCACCTTTTGTCAGTTTGCGTGTATCTGTTTGTATAGATGGGTTTTGCAGATACAGTTTATACAATTCAGCTGTATTCAATGAAAATGTTTTATGGGTACAAAAATAAAGAACCCCTTTCGAAAGAAAGGGGTTCCATCAATAAATGCGGTTATAATTATTTCTTTTTCTTAGAATTACCAAAGTGGTTACCTGCAGTTTCTTTATTATCACCGTTAGGGCTACCTAAACGATCCATAACACAACGGAAACCTACTGTACTGCTGGATTGGTTAGCGTCCATAAAACGGCGTGTACCCGGAGACATCCAGTAAGCGCGGTCGTTCCATGAAGCACCTTTAATCACTTTTGCATCATCATTGATAAGCGTGTTAGTACCATAGCTATATTGAATTTGAGAGGCACTATCACCATCTGCATAATTTCTTACGTCAGCATTTCTCGCGAAAAGATTTGAATTTTGCTTTTTCAGCATTTCATCTGGAGTCAATGCTCTTGTTTCAAGACGTCCTACGCTATCCCTATCATCCAATGACCCATCTTCTGTGGTCTTATATGTTTCATATACATTACCACGGAATGGACGGAAATCACTTACATCTTCATGAGAAGTAGGGCGATAAGTATCAAGCGTCCACTCACTCACGTTACCTGCCATATTGTATAAACCAAATGCATTAGGCTTATAAGAATAAACAGGAGCTGGTATATCTGCATTGTCATTAAGGCCACCTGCAACACCCATATTGTCACCAGCGCCGCGTTTAAAGTTACCCAAAAATTCACCCTGGTATTCGTTGCGTAAGCCGTAACGAGTTGAGTTTTTAGCACCCCATGGATAAGTATTACGCTCGGTAATAACTTCCTCACCACGACGGCGCTTAGTTTCAGGCTCCGGGTTATTAGCTATCAAACCTAATGCTGCATATTCCCATTCTGCTTCTGTAGGCAGGCGGTAATCAGGTAACAAGTATCCGTCAGAATAGTTAATATTACGCTTTCCTGAACCATTAGGATCAAGATCTCTTTTTCTGTTTTTACCCGGTGTACCGTCATAAGAGCCAGCCATATATGTTTCATCAACAAATACGTCTTCCCCTGTTTGAGTAGGGTTCTTTTTCAACATGCCATTCTTAATAAGAATGTATTCATTAACACGATCGCTACGCCATTTGCAATATTGATTTGCCTGTTTCCAGGTAACGCAAACTACAGGGTAGAAATTATATGCTGCATGACGGAAATAATATTGTACCATAGGCTCATTATACGCCATAGCACTACGCCATCCCGATGAATCCGGCAATGCTTTTGCTACCAGTTCAGGATAGTCGTTTCCATAAGCACGTTGCATCCAGTAAGTATACTCACGATAGTGAACATTCGCTACTTCAGTTTCATCCATGTAAAAAGAAGAAACAGATACTGTACGCGGATGGTTGTTTCTTTCTACAGTTGGAAGATCATCCTCAGTTTGACCCATTGTAAAACGACCACCCTCTACAAAGGTTAGTCCCGGTCCGGTTTGTTGTCCCGGATAATTGGGCACATCAAATCCACCCAGTTTAGGATCATTATAATTCCATCCTGTCTTTTCTGAAGCACTGTGACCGGATTTTTTGTTAGATGAACAGCTTGAAAAAATTACTGCTGCCCCGATACACAGTACGCCTACGCCGAAGAGATGTCTTTTCATAATCAGATTAAAATATTTGCTACGAATTGGGTTGAAACTGTTAAAAAGTGTTACAATGTTAGAGCATTCTTTTCAAAATGTCAAGCTTTCAAAGGTTTAGAAGAAAAAAAACTTGATTTTTTCATTTTTCTGCTAAAAAATAATATAAATCAGGCTTTTACGTTTATATTACTCAGGCTTAAGCCGTATGGCTCAAGATACCCTATAAATCAGTAATTTTGGAGCAATCTGAGGTCTGTAATATAATACCTGAAAATCGACAGAACAGGACAATATGAGAAAAATACTTATTGCTTTATTTTTTGCTATTACCGGCAACTTTACCGCCCTTGCTGACACTACCACTACCTGTCATATTTCCGGTAATGACATCTTTCGTGGCTATACAACAAAAAAAATATGGTTAGCCAACTATGCGATACCCCAAATTGAGCTCTCAGGATTAAAATATTCAGCTATTTCAGGCCTACCTGAAACTACCCCTACCGGCGATGCCAACCAATATGGCATTAGCATAGGCATGGAACGTAAAAGACCTTTTGCACTTATTCATATACCTGTTTATAACAAAGTCTCAGGTCAAATTCTCCAACTCACTGATTTTACTATATCTGTTACAGAAACAGCCCCCACCACCATTTCTTCTAAAAATGTTGGTAAAGCTGCTAAGTTGGCTAATATTTCTAATTCGGTATTGGCAAGTGGCACATGGTATAAGATCGGGGTTACTAATACTGGTCTTTATAGGGTTGACTTTGATTTTTTAGCAAATGCAGGCGTAAATACCAGCAATATCCAACTTAATAATATCAGGGTATTTGGGAACGGCGGCAATATGCTTTCTGAAAACAATGCAGACCCAAGGATAAGCGACCTGGCAGAAAATGCTATATGGATAGATGATGCTAATAATAACGGCACATTTGATAAAGGCGATTTTTTTGTTTTTTATGCAGTAGGGCCAACAGCATGGCTTAAAGACAGTACCAATCAAAGATTTCTTCATCAAACCAATATTTATTCTGATACCGCATATTATTTTCTGAATTTTGATACAGGTCCGGGGCTTAGAATAACATCACAAAGCACAAGCCCAACAGGCAATGTGATTGTGAATGATTTCAATGCATATGCAGTATATGAAAAAGAGCTGGTAAACGTAGGCCCCTTTGGCAGGCAATGGTGGGGAGAGCAATTCAGTAATGATCCGGGTAAGGTATTAAGTCAAACATTCAGTTTTACTTTAGGGCCTGTTACTGATTCTGTCCGATACAATATCTCTCTTGGCAATCGCGCACCTTATGACGGAAATATTTTTACCGCTTACATCAATAGCCAATTGGCCGGCACCGTATCTCTTGCTTCTGCGGCAAAAAATTCTGATGACTTTGCCATGCAATCAGGAAATATAACAGGTGCAGTTTCTATTAGTGGAAATACTGCAAACGTTATGCTTTCTTATCAGCCATACGGAAGCAGTGGCACCGGCTATCTTGATTTTATTGAATTGAATTGTCGCAGAAGTTTAGCATTTACAGACGCTCAAATGGGCTTTCGTGATTGGCGAAGTGTAGGTCCCGGCAATATTGCTACTTATCAATTGCAGTCTGCCAATTCTACCACACAAGTGTGGGATGTAACCAATCCGCAAATTCCTCTTCGAATGAATGGGACGCTAAGCGGCAGTACCTATACTTATAGCCAGGATGCAACAAAGCTTCATGAATTTGTTGCGATGAACAGCACTTCCTTATTTACACCCGGCTTTATCAGCAAAGTAGCTAACCAAAACCTGCATGGTATGAGCCAGGCCGATTTTGTTATTGTAGCCTATCCGCCATTTATAGACGCTGCTAACAAGCTCGCAGATTATCATAGAAGCACAGACCACATCAGGGTGGCCGTTGCATCTACTGCACAGATTTATAACGAGTTCTCATCAGGCCGACAGGATCTCTCTGCCATACGCGATTTTGTAAAAATGTTTTATGACCGCGCTGGCACTGATACTACACAGATGCCCCGTAATCTTTTATTGTTTGGGGCTGCATCTTATGATTACAAAAACAGGGTAGCAAATAATAGTGATTATGCACCCACTTTTGAATCTCCTGAATCAGAAGACCCGGTAAACAGTTATGCAAGCGATGACTTTTTTAGTTTCTTAGACGATAATGAAAATATTGAGAATCCAGGCATATTTAATGCCATGGATGTGGGTATAGGGCGCTTGCCTGCGTATAATGTAAATGATGCTGAAAATGCAGTAAACAAAGTAATCGCATATAAAAGCAGCGCTTCTTTAGGCCCTTGGAGAACGTCGGCAACAATTGTGGCAGATAATGAAGATGATGCAGGCCCACATATGAGCGATGGCGAAGCTGCACAAAGTGTAGTGATATCTAAAACCCCCAACTACAACTTTACAAAGGTATATATAGATGCTATACCCACCATCTCCACACCGGGTGGGTACAGGGCGCCCAATGCAAATCAGGCCATAGATAATGCAATTTATGAAGGCACTTTTTTTATGAATTATACGGGGCATGGCAATACCGAAGTATGGGCATCTGAACGCATACTCACAGCCACTGATTATAATGCATGGAATAATTTATACAAATTACCTTTCATTATCACTGCTACCTGCGATTTCGGTCAATTCGATAATCCTGCATTTATATCTGCCGGCGAAGGATTGGTAATAAAAAACAATGGGGGCGTTATTGTTGCCCTTACTACAACACAGCAAACTTATGAATCTGAAAACAAGATCATTGATCAGGATTTTTTAATGTCGCAGTTCACCCACTATCCTGACGGAAGCTGGAATACTTTTGGTGATGCTTTTCTTAAAAGCAAAAATCTAACCTACGCTTCCACCGCCGGGGACCTGTCAAACTTTCGCAAATTCGCACTACTTGGCGACCCTGCTGTATTACCGGATTTTCCTCAGTATAATGTGCGAACAGATAATATACAAAATGTCACTACACATACGCCGCTCGACACTATTAGCGCGCTCGGCTCTTATCTTATCTCGGGTAGTGTAATGGATGCGAACAACAATGTGCTTACAAATTTTAATGGTACTTTATACGTTACTATTTTCGACAAGGCACAAACTATACCTACCATAACAGGAATTGGAAAAACATTTAACGTACAAAACAACATTATTTACAAAGGCAGAGTGACTGTAACAGGGGGTCATTTTTCTTATACCTTCATCACCCCGAAAGACATCAATTATATTTTTGGCAGTGGCAGAATTAGTTACTATGCTGACAATGGCATTACAGACGCAGCTGGTGGTGAAGATTCCATCATCACTGTTGGCGGCTATTCAAATGATCCTATTATCAGCACCAACCCACCTGTTATAAAGCCTTATATGAATGATTCTCTTTTTCAAAATGGCGGCATTACTGGAACTAATAGCGTATTATTTGCACAGTTTTATTCTGAAACCGGTATTAATGTCACAGGAAGCGTATTAGGCCATGACCTTACTGCGGTATTGGATAATGACATTCAATCTCCATATAAGCTTAATGATTTTTATGAAACCCTACCCAACACATAC
>Ga0206886_1063_pt1 | contig 22414 bp, 22 predicted proteins | sample Alteio_BWOrgHeat_92_FD_152952 | JGI IMG/M metagenome (GOLD analysis project Ga0206886, IMG submission 152952) | Enriched cells from forest soil in Barre Woods Harvard Forest LTER site, Petersham, Massachusetts, United States - Alteio_BWOrgHeat_Nextera2 ... | reverse complement strand
GTGACAAGCTGCACTGGAACCATGCTGCCGCGTTTGGGTGCTTAGTAGCGGCTGCGTTCTTTATGTTTCACAGATTTTAGCGGCCCATTTCCTCTAGATATTTCTCCACTTCGAGGGCGGCCATGCAGCCGGTGCCGGCTGCGGTGATGGCCTGGCGATAGCGGCGGTCCTGCACGTCGCCGCAGGCGTAGACGCCGTGAATAGGCGTGCCATCCTTGGTGACGATGACGTTGTGCTGTGTTTTCACATAGCCGTCGTTGTCCAGGTCGATCTGTCCGGCGAACATCTTTGCGTTGGGCTCATGGCCGATCCCGAGGAACATGAAGGCGACGGGAAGCGTGGAGCGAGTGCCTGTCTTCACGTCGAGCAGGCGCAGACCTTTGACTTCCTTGTCTTCGACGCCGAGAACCTCTTCGACGACGGTGTTATGGCGGAACTCGATCTGCTTATGCGCCATGGCGCGCTCCAGCATGATCTTGCTGGCGGCGAAGTGGTCGCGGCGATGGATAAGCGTGACCTTGGTGGCGAAGCGGGTGAGGAAGAGCGCTTCTTCCATGGCCGAGTCACCTCCGCCAATGACGGCGATCTCCTTGCCTGAGGCAAAGAAGCCGTCGCAGGTGGCGCAGGAGCTGACGCCGTGACCGATCAGCGCCTGTTCGCTGGGCAGATTGAGCCAGCGCGCGCTGGCTCCGCTGGCGATGATGAGCGTGCGCGTATGGACGATTTCGCTGCCGAGGTTCAGGGCAATGGGGCGCTTGCTGAGGTCCACGCTGACGAGATGGGCCATCCGCAGCTCGGCGCCGAAGCGCACCGCCTGCTTCTTCATGTTCTCAATCAGTTCCGGGCCTTGTACGCCCTCGGGCCAGCCGGGGAAGTTCTCCACCAGCGTGGTAATGGAGAGCTGGCCGCCGGGCTCATGGCCTTCGAGGACGAGCGGCTTCAGGTTGGCGCGTGCGGCGTAGATGGCGGCGGTCAATCCGGCGCAGCCGGAGCCGAGGATGACGGTATCGCGAGTCGTGATTTCGGGCATATTTGGCCTTGGGTAACTATTCGATTGTACCGGGAGGGCTGTGGATTCAAGGGTACGGCTAACCCTCAGAAATGAAAGAATATCTCCATGGCAAATCTTACGTTGGTCTATGGAATGCGCCTGCTGCCCGCCGATGAGGTGGCAGGCGTGGGCGAGGCTCCGGTGAAACTGAAGAACGGCAATGAAGCCCACGTCACCATGCATGTGCTTGAGGGCAGCCGGGAGCAGATCGAGAAGCAGCTGCGGTTGAGCGTCGAGGCGTTCTTCGACTTCTACCCGGAGATCTGAGAGCTTTCTAATCCTCGCTGTGTTCGGCCGTGCAGCAGATGGCCGCATGCGCGAAGGTCAGACATGGCGAAAATCGCACAGTTGTCTCGATAATCGCGTCCTTCATCTACCGCACGCATCAAAATAGGGAAAGAGGTGCAGAGATGGCTGCAGGCGGACGCAAGCGCGTTGTCGTCATTGGTGGTGGCTTTGGCGGCATACAAGCTGCACAGGAACTTGCCAAGCTGCCTGTCGACGTCACCCTCGTCGATCGTAAGAATTACCACGTCTTCCAGCCACTGCTGTACCAGGTTGCGCTGGCGGTGCTTTCGCCGGGCGAGATCGCGCAGCCCATCCGTACTATGCTCCGCGACCACGCCAACATCGAGGTACTGATGGATGAGGCCGTGGATTTCCGGCTGGACCATCGCCATGTGCAGCTCGCCTCGGGCGCGAGGCTGGAATACGACTACCTCATCGTGGCCACGGGCAGCACGCATTCGTACTTCGGGCATGACGAGTGGGCGGTGCTGGCACCAGGGCTGAAGACAGTCGAGGACGCGACAGAGATCCGCCGCCGCGTGCTGCTTGCTTTTGAGCTGGCGGAGCGGCAGATGTTGGAGAAGGGAACGCATCCGTCGCTGAACTTCATCATCGTGGGTGGCGGACCTACCGGCGTGGAGCTGGCGGGGGCCATCTCCGACATTGCGCGGCTGCACATGACGCGCGACTTCCGCCACATCAATCCCGGCAGCGCCGAGGTGCTGATCCTCGAAGGCTCATCGCACATCCTCGCGGCCTATCCGCAAGACCTGCAGGACAACGCGAAGCGCCAGCTGGAGCAGCTGCACGTTCGCGTGCGGGTGAATGCGCACGTTGCCGATGTCAAACCGGGCTATGTCATCGTGCGCGACCCGGCGTCGGGTAGTGAAGAGCGTATCGATTCGGTCTGCACGCTGTGGGCCGCAGGCGTGCAGGCCTCGCCGCTGGGCAAGCTGCTCGGGTTCCCGATAGACAAGAAGGGCTGCGTCTTCGTTAATCCATTTCTGAACCCGCCCGGGCATTCGGAGATCTTCATCTGTGGCGACCTCGCGCACGTGGAGGAGAACGGCAAGCAGGTGCCCGGCGTCGCGCAGCCTGCGATACAGATGGGTGCTTACGCGGCAAAGCGCATCGGCAAATTGATCGCCGGGCAGCGGGCCGATAAGCCCTTCCACTACTTCGACAAGGGTGACATGGCCACCATCGGGCGCAAGGCCGCGGTAGCCCGCATCCAGTGGCCCTTCCGCGCGCATTGGAGCGGCTTTCCCGCGTGGCTGATGTGGCTGACGGTACATATCTTTTTCCTCATCGGCTTCCGTAATCGGCTGGCGGTCTTTCGCCAGTGGGCCTGGACGTACCTCTTCCACCGTGATGGCGTGCGCCTGATCACCGGCGCGCAGGACCTGCCCGGCTGGGAGGTGCAGGAGGGTGGCGAAGGACATCTGACGACCAAGCCACCGTCCTAAGTCCGCGGGAGCACGCGGCGAAGCCGGATGAGCCAGAAATTCCGACTCTAAGACATGCGCCGGATGCGCTTCCTCCCCTTGGCAGGGTAGACTTCTTTTGCATCGCAATACCCAGTCCAAGAGGAACAGAATGTCAGATAAATCCAAGGTGAGCCGCCGGAAGTTTATCGGCGTCAGCTCAGCCGCGCTTGCCGCTGCGGCGTCCATGCAGGCCCAGCAGGCCGCAACCCCCGCACTCGGCACTCCGCAGGCCGCCGAACAGGCTAATAAGAACGTCCCGCGTTCCGCCGATCACCACCTGCCCAACGAGACCGAGCCCGGGCCGAAGAACCGCTCCCTCGACGCGGAAAATCCCGACTCCGTCTGGGCCCCTGAGACCGACTCCGGCGCCGTGCCGCCCTTCAAGTACTCCTTCTCCCTCTCGCGCAAACGCCAAGAGGCCGGCGGCTGGACCCGCCAGGTGACCGTGCGTGACCTGCCGATCTCCAAGACCATCGCCGGCGTGGAGATGCGCCTCACCTCCGGTGGCGTGCGCGAGCTGCACTGGCACACCAGCGCGGAGTGGGCGATTATGCTTTACGGTTCGGCGCGCATTACCGCGGTGGACCAGGCGGGCAGGGCCTTCGTCAGCGATGTGCAGAAGGGCGACCTCTGGCTCTTTCCCGGCGGCGTTCCGCACTCCATCCAGGGGCTTGGCCCGGACGGAGCGCGCTTCCTGCTGGTCTTCAACGACGGCAACTTCAATGAGTTCGAGACCTTCATCCTCAGCGACTGGCTCTCGCACACGCCGCCCGAGGTGTTGGCGAAAAACTTCGGCGTCACCGAAGATACCTTCAAAAATGTGCCGAAGAAAGAGCTCTTCATCTTCCCGTCGGAGCTGCCGCGTCCGCTTGCGGAAGAGAAGCGCCAGGTAGAAGAGGGAACTGGCCAGGTCCCGCAGAGCTTTGCCTTCAGCCCCGCGACCATGAAGCCAAGCAAGTCCTCGGCCGGCGGCGAGGTGAAGATCATCGACTCGAAGATATTCCCCGCGACCGATATCTCAGCAGCGCTGGTAACGCTGAAACCCGGCGGTCTGCGCGAACTGCACTGGCACCCCAACGCCGACGAGTGGCAGTACTACATCAGCGGCAAGGGCCGCATGACGACCTTTGCCGGCAGCGGACGCGCGCGCACCATGGACTTTGAGGAAGGCGATGTTGGCTACATCAACATGTCCACGCCGCACTACGTGGAGAACACCGGCGACACGGACCTCGTCTTCATCGAGATGTTTGCCAACTCCAACTACGAGGACATCTCCCTCGCCGAATGGCTGGCGCATACGCCCAGCCGCCTGGTGAATGAGCATCTCGGCGTCGGCGAAGACATGCTGAAGAACATCCGCAAGCAGAAGGCCGCGATCGTCAAAGGCTAGCCGTAAAACAGGAGGCACCATGCGCAAGGCACTTGCATTCACGCTGCTCCTCGGTGGTCTGACCGCTGCCGGCGCGCAGGTCCCTACCTCGCTGCTGGCGCTGTCCAAAGAGGCGCAGACGCTCTCCATCGTCGACCCAACCTCGATGAAGGTGCTGGCGCGCATCCCGGTTGGCGGCAATCCGCATGAGGTCATTGCCTCGTCCGACGGCAAGCGCGCGTATGTTTCCAACTATGGCAACGGCGCGCTGAATACCATTACCGTCGTCGATCTCGTCGCGCGCAAGCCGTTGACGACCATCGAGCTCGGCCCGCTCTACGGCCCGCATGGACTGACCTTCGTCGGTGGGCATCCCTGGTTCACGGCGGAGCGAGAGAAGGTGATCAACCGCCTTGACCCCACTACCAACCGGGTGGAATGGCAGCTCGGTACCGGCCAGATCGGCACGCACATGCTTTGGGTCTCACAGGACCAGAAGCATATCGTCACGGTCAATGTCGGCAGCGGCACCGTTAGCCTCATCCAGCAGCGGGACGTCGTCTCCGCTGCCGAGGCGGCCAAGCAGGGCTACTCCAAGGTCGGTGCACAGACCACGCGTGGGGCCAATGGGCCTCCACTGCCGGAGTGGGACGAGGCCGTGGTCAAGGTCGGCACGCATCCCGAGGGCTTCGACGTGCTGCACGATGCGAGCGGCAACCCTACGCAGGTCTGGGTAGCGAACTACGTCGAAGGCACCGTCTCCATCGTCGACTTCGCTAAACATGCCGTCGTTGCGACCTTCGATCCCGGCGTCAAGACCGCGCTGCGCCTGCGCTTCACGCCGGACGGCAAGCGCGCCCTCGTCGCCACCGATACCGGTCACGACCTGATCGTGATCGACGTGGCCACGCACAAGGTCCTCAAGCGCATCCCCATCGGCACCGGCGGCGGAGGCATCCTTATTACTCCGGATGGCGCACGTGCCTTCGTATCCTCCTCGCCGGACAACTACGTCTCCGCTATCGACTTAAAAACCCTCACCGTCAGCGGCAAAGTGGACGTCGGCAAGAACCCCGACGGCCTGGCCTGGGCCGCACCCGGCGATCCCAATGGTGGCGTATCCCCTTAGCTACTTTGCTTAAATAGAAAAAGCCCGCGCTATGCGGGCTTTTTCTATTGCTAACGAGCAGATTTACGCTCCGACCGGCTCTCCGGCCTTCACGTTCACCGGCGTCAGCCAGTTCCAGCGGTCCGGCTTCAGTCCGTTCACGATGGCGAAGAACTCCGCGTGGATCGCTGAGGTGATCGGTCCCATCTTGCCGTCGGCGACCATGATCTTGTCGACCGAGCGCAGGTGTGTCACCTCCGCGGCGGTGCCGGTAAAGAAGGCCTCGTCGCAGATGTAGATCATCTCGCGCGGCAGCGCCTGCTCCAACACCGGGATGCCGAGGTGCTTGGCGATGGTCAGCACGGAGTCGCGTGTAATGCCGCCCAGCACGGAGTTGGCCAGCGGCGTGGTGTACAGCGTGCCGCCGCGCACCAGGAATAGGTTCTCGCCCGAGCCCTCGCTGAGGTAGCCGTTGGTGTCCAGCGCGATGCCCTCGGCGTAGCCGTGCATGTCGGCCTCCATGCGGATGAGCTGCGAGTTCATGTAGTTCGCGCCCGCCTTCGCCATGGAGGGCATGGTGTTCGGGGCCAGGCGGTTCCAGCTGGAAATGCAGACGTCCGCGCCGTCATTGCCCTGCACATACTTGCCCCAGGGGAAGTTGGCGATGTAGACCTCGACCGGCGCCTTCAGCGGGTTCACGCCGATCTCGCCATAGCCGCGGAAGGCGATGGGACGGATGTAGCACGGCGCCACGCCATTGGACTCCACCAGCTCTACGACCGATGCGCACAGCTGCTCCACGTCATAACCCAGCGGCATGCGGTAGATCTTGGCCGAGTCGGCCAGCCGCTGCATGTGCTCCGGCAGGCGGAAGATGCCTGCGGCGTCCGGCTGCGCGTAACAGCGGATGCCCTCGAACACGGACGATCCATAGTGGACCACGTGGGACATGACGTGAATCTGCGCCTTCTCCCAGGGGATGAGCTGGCCGTTGCGCCAGATGTTTTTGGTGGTTTGCAGAGGCATAAAGTGGCTCCCTTAATCAATTCTAGCAAGGATGCGCAAATTGCCACTGAAATCGGCTGTGTTACCGGAGCGCACAATGGCGCGCAGAATTTCGCCCGCCTACCATTTTCCCGGCGGAAAGCTTAGTGTCGGATGCCCCACATGATCCAACTTGCTGCAATCGTGCCAATCAGAAAAAGCGCGAAGCAATACGCCCCAAAGCGCACCATCATCTTCGGCTCCGACCGTTGCGTGATGCCGAAGACTACCGAGATGCAGAGGGAGAACAGCGCCGCCGCGGCAAAGTGTGAGATTGTCATGCGCGCTTCCTCCCGATGGCCAGTGAGTGCGCATCCACCGCGGCCACGATGTTCAGCAGGCCGCCCACCACGATGAACTTGGTGCCGTAGTCGGCAATGGCAATCTGCTCCGAAGGCTGCCCCCAGCCGGCCAGGTGCGCCAGCATGTAGAGTCCCCCCGAGCCCAGATCGCCGATAAAACCGAGGATGTCCAGCAGGTCGCCCGTGTTCGGCGTATAGACCTTGCCCTGCAGCGCTACGCCGACAAAGAACATGGTAGTGATCGCAGCGAACAGCAATCCCGCGCGCGCCCACTTGCGCAGCAGCAGATGCCCGGCGCCGGGTATAAGCCATCCGGCCAACAGTACGAGATAAGGGAAGGTGGAGTTTTCAGCGGCTGCGCTCTTCGGTGTCGCCATTGCTATTCATTCTAGCAACATTGGCGGCTTCGGTTATATCCGCACCAGTTCCGTCTGCCGAGGTCCGCTCACTCGGGCGCTGTTCGTGCTCGTCAGCATGTTCACCTCGCTGCGCACGCCGAACTCGCCGGGAAAGTAGAGTCCCGGCTCGACCGAGAAGCAGGTCTGGGGCAGGATCAACCGCTCATCATGCGTCTCAAGGTTATCCAGATGCGCGCCGGAGCCATGCAGCTCCGTGCCGATGTTGTGCCCGGTGCGGTGCACGAAGTACGCCCCGAACTCAGCCCGCCGGATCAGCTCCCGCGCTGCCTCGTCGGCCTCCCAGCCGGCGATCCTGCGCCCCTCGGCGAAGGCCTGCTCGATCCTCTGGATCGCGGCGTCGCGCGTATCGCGCACCAGCATAAAGATCTTCGCCTCCCGCTCCGTCGGCGCGCGGTCCACCACGCCGGTCCAGGTAATGTCATACCAGACCGCGTCCGCAGCGCCGGCAACCTTCGCCCACAGGTCGATCAGGACGAAGTCGCCGCTGCGGATCGCCCGCGACCTTCCTTGCACCGGCTCATAATGCGGATCGGCGCTGTTCGGTCCGACGCTGACATTGGGACCGTGGTCGGTGAAGAGACCCTCGCGCGCAAAGGCCCCCAGCATCCACTGCACGATAGCGAACTCGTCCGTCACGCCGTCGCGCCGCACCCGCGTGCCGATCTCTGCCCACGCCCCGGCCAGCACGCGGTCGACCTTCTCCTGCGCCTTGTAGTGCGAGGCGATCTGCGCTTCGGTCAGCACCGCCTCGAACCGGCTGATCAGGTCCGCCGAGCTGACGACTTCTTTGCCCAGCCCGCGTACCAGCTCCACCGTGCCCGCGTCCACCATCGAGACATACAGGATCGCGTTGCGCGGCGAGTACTGCATCGCAACCCGCGTGGCGCCGCGCAGCATCTCCTCCAGCCCGCGCTCCATCTCCTGCCAGGACGAATATTCCGCCTTCGAACCGGGCAGGGAATCGAGCTTTCCCGTCTCGATGCGGTGCACCAGCTTCCGCGGCTCACCCGCAGCCGGCACAAAGTAGTACCACCGGCGCGAGACAAACATCTCAGCGTCCAGCCCGAGAATGCGGTACGCCAGCGGATCGCGGTGGTGGTGGTCGTAGAAGAGCCATCCATCAAGGCTGGCCTCGCGCAGCGCGTCTTGGATTGCTGCCAGGTTCATGCGGAGAATTCTAGCTTCTTTAGGAATGCGCTGGCTCTCCCCGCCAGCGATTACAAGCATGCGCCGCGTACCAAGGCAAAGGGCCGGAGGAGTTCCTCCGGCCCTTTGCTATATCAGTTGGTAGAGCGTTATGCCTCGGTGGATTCCGCTTCGGCTGCTGCTGCGGCAGCAGCTTCCTTCGCTGCCTCGGCTGCTTCGCGCTCGGCCTTCGCCTTGGCTGCCTTCTTGATGACCGCGGTGTTCTGCCCCAGTTCGTCGGCCATCTTCTCCGTGGTGAAGGTCTCAATGATGTCGCCGACACGGATGTCCTTGTGCCCGGCGAGGTCGATACCGCACTCCACGCCCTGCCGTACCTCGGACGCATCGTCCTTGAAGCGCTTCAGCGAAGCGATCTTGCCCTTCCACACCTCTTCGCCCTCGCGCAGCAACCGTGCCTGCGCGTCGCGCTTGATGATGCCGTCGGTCACGCGGCAGCCGGCGATCTGGCCCACCTTCGTGATCTTGAAGACGTTGAGCACCTCGGCGCGGCCTGCGTAGTTCTCCTTGAAGACCGGCTCCAGCAATCCATACATCGCCTTGGTGATCTCGTCCTGCAACTCGTAGATGATCGAGTGCAGCCGGACCTCGACATTCTCGCGGTCGGCCAGCTCCTGCGCCTTGCGCTCCGGACGTGCGTTGAAACCGATGATGACGGCGTTCGAGGCCGACGCCAGCAGCACATCGGACTCGGTAATCGCGCCCACGCCCGAGTGCAGTACGCGCACGCGCACCTTCTCGGTCGACATCTTCTCCAGCGAATCGGCCAGCACCTCGACCGAGCCCTGCACGTCGCCCTTCAGGATCAGGTTCAGGTCCTTCGTGCCGGCGGTGCGTATCTGCTCCGCCAGTCCCTCGAGAGAGACGCGTGACGACTTCGAAAGCTGCGCCTCGCGTTCCTTCATGGTGCGATAGCGCGCAATCTCCTTGGCGCGGTCGCGGTCCGCCATCACCAGGAAGGTGTCGCCCGCATCCGGAATGCTCTCCAAACCCAGGATCTCCACCGGCGTCGAAGGCCCGGCCTCGGAGATCGCGTTGCCGCGATCGTCGAACATAGCGCGGATCTTGCCGAAGGTGTTGCCGACGATGTAACTATCGCCAGTTCTCAAGGTCCCGTTCTGCACCAGGATGGAAGCCACCGGGCCACGTCCGCGGTCCAGCTTCGCTTCAATGACGGTGCCCACGGCCGGCCGGTCCGGCGTGGCCTTCTGTGCGTTGGTGTCGGCGACCAGGCAGATCATCTCTTCCAGGCCGTCCAGATTGATGCGCATCTTCGCCGAGACCTCGACGAACGGCGTATCGCCGCCCCACGAATCAGGCTGCAGGCCGCGGTCGGCCATCTGTTGCTTGATGCGGTCCGGCTGCGCGTCGGGCTTGTCGATCTTATTCACCGCCACGATGATCGGCACCTTCGCCGCGCGAGCGTGGTCGATGGCCTCGATCGTCTGCGGCATCACGCCGTCGTCGGCCGCCACGACGATCACGACGATGTCGGTGATCTTGGCGCCGCGCGCACGCATGCGGGTAAAGGCCTCGTGGCCCGGCGTATCCAGGAAGACGATCTCGCGCCCATAGGCCGGAGAGTCCGGCTTGGTCACGTGGACCTTGTACGCACCGATGTGCTGGGTAATACCGCCTGCCTCGCCTGCCGCAACGTCCGTGGAGCGGATGGCGTCCAGCAGCGAAGTCTTGCCGTGGTCGACGTGGCCCATGACGGTCACCACCGGTGAGCGGATAATCTCCACCATTCCGGTAGTATCTTCCAGGAAGCCCTCGATGGCCTCGTTCTCAAGCTGTTCTTCCACCGAGATGATGGTCGCGTCCGCGCCGAACTGTCGCGCCACGTCCTTCACCAGCTCGGAGTCGAGCGACTGGTTCACGGTGACGAAGACGCCGCGCATCAGCAGCGTGGCGATCAGGTCCTTGCCGCGTACTTCCAGCTTTTCGGCCAGGTCCTTCACCGAGATTCCCTCGGTGACCGTAATCGTCTTGGTAATCGGCAGTGGCTCGTTGGGGATCTGCGCTCCGCCAAACCGTGGCGGCGGTGCAAAGCCCTTCATCGGGCCTTCTTTGCTCTTCTCGTAGCGCTGGTTGCCGCGCCGTTGTCCCGGACGTGCCGGACGCGGTGCGCCCGTCGGTGGAGCATCGCCCGGCAGCAGAGCCGGAGCTCCGCCAGCACCCGACCTTCCGCCGAATCCTGGACGCGCGCCAAATCCCGGCCGTCCGCCCGGAGCAAACCCCGGACGTCCCGGAGCTCCGCCCGGTCCACCAGGCCCTCCCGGGAAGGTGCGTGTCGGATGCATGGGCCTGCGTGCGCCCGGGGCCATCCCCGGACGTCCCGGCCCGCTGGGTCCGCTGCCCGGAGCGCCCGGACGTGGCCGCTCAAAGATAGGCCGTCCACGCTGCGGCACAGTCGATCCCGGAGGCGCGGCATAGATGGGCCGCGGGCCGGTCTGCGGCATAATCATGCGACGCGGTGCGACGGCCGGTGTCTCCGCAACGGGTGGCGGTTCCACGGCTGCGGGCGCAGCTGGAGTAGCAGGTGCGGCCGGTTTCGCAACAGCAGGAGCTGCGGCAGCAGCTACTGGCGGCGCTACCGCGGGCTTCGCCACGGCAGGGGCCGGAGTAGCAGCGGCCTTCACCACAACTGTTCCTAGGGGAGGCTTGCTGGCAATGGCCGGAGGCGGAGCGGGCGCAATAATCTGCGCCGCGGCGCGCGTCGTCTGCGGCATGATCTTTCTTGGCGCGGGCGCAGCAGGTGGCTCCGCCTTGGTCTTCGTAACAATGGTAGGCGGAGCAGCTGCGGCTGCGATGCTTGGGGCTACGCTTGGCTTGGCAACGGCAGGTGCAGATGACTTGGCATTCTCCGCCTGCTTCCGCTCCAGGATCGCCTTCAGCGCGTCACCCGGCTTGGAGACATGGGACAGGTCGAACTTTGGGGCCGACGGTGCAGCCTTGGATGTGGCCGGGCGGCTGTCGCCCAGGATGTGCCGCCGCACCTTCTCGGCCTCATCGGCCTCGATCGAGCTGGAATGGGTCTTCTTCTCCGCTACGCCAACCGCGGTCAGCGCATCCAGGATCGTTTTACTTTTTACTTCCAGTTCTCGTGCCAGATCGTTGATTCGAACTTTGCTCATCCGTCCTCTTGTTCCCCTTGCGCCTTAGCTGCTCATATCAGCCTCTAGGGGCGAAAAATCGCCCGCCTGATTATCCTCTGAAATCGCTGTTGCAGCGACGTCAAAGGCCCGTTGGTTGTTTGGCCGGCTACGCATCCTCGGCCCCTTCGTTGGATACCTCTTCACTCTCGGCCACAAGCTCGTCGACCGCGTCGTTCTCGGCCTCGATGGCCTCCTCGCGCGCATCCGACGCATCGTTCGCGTCGCTGCTTGAGGCTGCCTCTTCTGCTGCTGCAATGTCCTCGCTTGCCACGTCGCTTACCTCCTGTGCCTCGGTCTCGCCGTCCTTCTTCTCGGCAGCGAGTACCACTTCCGGCGTCTTCTCCAGCGAGCTGGTCTCCGCCGGAGCAGGACGCTCCTCGCCCTCTTCGTACTGGCCGAAGTAGTGCCGCACGGCCACCGAGATCTTCTCTACCGTCTTCTCGCCGATGCCCGGTACCTCTTCCAGCTGCTCCGGCGTCATGTCCGCCAGTGCCTCGACGGTCGTGATGCCTGCGGCTACCAGCTTCTCGGTAATGGCCGCGCCCAGCTCCGTCACCTGCTCGATCGGGGTGGTCGGGCCGCCGCCCATCGCCTGCATCTGCTGCTCGACCTCCTGGCGCTTCTCTTCCTCGCTCTTGATGTCGATCTTCCAGCCCAGTAGCTTGGCCGCCAGGCGCACGTTCTGCCCCTTCTTGCCGATGGCAAGTGACAATTGCGTATCGTCGACGATCACTTCGATCTGCTTCTCGCCCAGGTCGGTGATCGACACGCGCGAGACCTTCGCCGGCTGCAGCGCCTTCTCCGCGAACGTCGTGATCTCGTCCGAATACTCGATGATGTCGATCTTCTCGCCGCGCAGCTCGCGGATGATGGACTGCACGCGCATGCCCTTCATGCCCACACACGCGCCCACCGGGTCTACGTCCTTGTCGCGCGAAACCACCGCGATCTTCGTCCGCTCGCCGGCCTCGCGCGCAATCGCGCGGATGGACACGGTACCGTCATAGATCTCCGGCACCTCGCTCTGGAAGAGCGACTGCACCAGCGCCGGCGCCGCACGCGAGACGATCACCTGCGGTCCCTTGGCCGCGCGATCCACCCGCAGCAGGACCACGCGCACGCGCTCGCCCACGGCAAACTGCTCCAGCCGGCTCTGCTCGCGCTTCGGCATCCGCGCCTCGGCCTTGCCCAGGTCGAAGATCACGTCCATCGGTTCTAATCTCTTCACGGTGGCCGTCAATATCTCGCCCGCGCGGTGGTTGTACTCGTTGAATACCGTGTCACGCTCGGCCTCGCGCACCTTCTGGAAGATCACCTGCTTGGCCATCTGCGCCGCAATGCGTCCCAGCGGCGTCGTGTCCTTGTAGAAGCGCAGCTCACCGCCTACCTCGACCTCGGGTGCAAGCTCTCGTGCCTTCTCCAGCGGCATCTGGTTTACTTCGTCCTCGACCTGCTCCGGCAGTTCGACGACGGTCTTGTACACGTACGCGCGAATCTCGCCCGTCTCGCGGTCCAGCTCCGCGCGCATGTTCTCCTGCGTCTTGTAATACTTGCGCGTTGCCAGGGCGATGGCATCCTCCACCGCGCCCACCACGATCTCCGGCTCGATGCCCTTCTCGCGGCTCAACATCTCGATCGACTGATATAAAACACTCGCCATTGGTTCTCTTCCATCCCCGCGCAGGTGCGCGTCTTGCAATCACTAAATCTCCGCGATCAGGTTGGCCTTCTCTACGTTTGCCAGCTCAATCGCAACTGTCTTCGATGCCGAAGCGGCTGCTGCAGCCTTCTTCGCCTTGCCCTTCTGCTTCACCGCCGTCAAGTCCAGCGTCAATACCCGTCCATCAAACTCAACCAGCCGTCCCTGCCAGTGCCGGTTGCCGCTCACCGGCTCGAAGGTCTGCGCCTTCACCAGCAATCCGCGGAACCGGACATAATCCTCGGCCTTCGTCAGCCGCCGTTCCAGGCCCGGAGACGAAACCTCCAGCGTGTACTCCGCGCCGGGGATCAGGTCTTCCACGTCCAGCAGCGTTCCAAAGTCCCGCGAGAACTGCTCGCAATCCTCATGCGTCACGCCGGAGAGCACCTCCGCCGGAACGCCCTTCGGCAGCGCCGCCGCCTCCGGGTCTTGCGCTGCGTCAGCAAGCAGCTTTGCCCGCTCGGCAGCGTTCTTCTCCACAAACACCCGCAGTGCCCGAAACTTGCCGGCCCCTTGAAACTCCAGGTCCACGACATCCATTCCATGCGATGCCGCCACGCGTTCCGCCGCCGCCCGTATCTGGTCTATCTGCAACGCCATACGTTCGCTACATTCCGCCCCAAATCGGGCAAAATTGTCCGATTTTAGAGCAAATAAAAAGTGGGCTCATCGCCCACTCATCTCTTCCGCCGCCCAGCCGGTGCGCTCACGGCCTCGATTCCTCGGCAGAACAAAATCGTCTGCTTCCTATAAGATACGCCCGTTTCCGCAATATTTCAAACCCCCCACCCTGCTACACTGCCGCGAATGACCTCCCGCCGCATCCTCCTCACCTTGGCCTTGCTCGCAGCCTCCATCTCCCTCCACGCCCAGGACGTCACCACCGTCATGAACATGAGCCTCCGCCCCATCGCCTACGCCTCGCCGGAGATCCACCCCGACCGCACCGTCACCCTCCGCCTGCTGGAGACCACGGCCCGCTCCGTCTCCGCCAGCGTCAACGGCACGCGCCTGCCCATGACCCGCGACGACAACGGCATCTGGCACGGCACCACCGCGCCGCTTGAGCCCGACATCTACGCCTACCGTTTCAGCATCGACGGCACCACTTACATCCTCGACCCCAAGAACACCGCCATCCAGAACAACCTGCAGGAGATCGAGAGCACCTTCACCGTCCCCGGCACGCCTTCCTTACCGTGGGAAGCGCAGGCCATCCCGCACGGCGCCGTCGCTCACCACATTTACACCACGCAGATCGTCAAAGGCCTCCCCGATAACCAGGCCGACTACTACGTCTACACCCCGCCCGGCTACGACCCCAAGGCGAAGAAACCCTACCCGACTCTCTACCTCCTCCACGGCTTCACCGACGGCGCTGACGGCTGGCTCTCCGCCGGCCGCGCCAACGACATCTTCGACAACCTCATCCACGAGGGCAAGATGAAGCCCATGGTCGTCGTCCTGCCGCTCGGCTACGGCGACATGGCCGTGCTTCCCAATCCGCACGGCTACTTCGACGACCGCAGCCGCCAGCTCGCCGAGCAGGCCCTGCTCACCGAAGTCCTCCCGCAGGTCGAAGCCGCCTACCACGTCGCAAAAACCCGCGAAGCCCGCGCCGTCGCAGGCCTCAGCATGGGTGGCCTTGAAGCCCTCACCCTCGGCCTCGCCCATCCCCAGCTCTTCGCCTGGGTCGGGGCCTTTTCCAGCAGCCTCAACGCCGAAATCGTCCAGCAGCTCCCCGCTCCCAAACAGCCTGCTCTCAAGCTTCTCTGGATGGCCTGCGGCGACAAGGATAGGGACTTCCTCGCCGCCAACAAACAGGCCGTCGCCCGCCTGAAAGAACAGGGCCTAACCATCACCCCCATCGAAACCCCCGGCGGCCACAGCTGGCACGTTTGGCGCGACAACCTCATCCACTTCATGCCTCTGCTCTTTGAATAACCTGCTAAACTTCCGCGCATGCGAAATCATCTGCTTTGCATCGCGCTCCTAACTGCTACGCTCCCGCTCACCGCGCAAAACTCAGCACCCACGCAGGACACCACCCCGCCCGCAGCTCGTCCCGGCGTCAGCCAGCAGGCCGCTGCTCCGCGTCGCACGCCCGCGCCCACCTATGCCTCGCCGGAGGTCCATCCCGACGGCAGCGTCACCTTCCGCACCATGGCGCCCAACGCTAAGTCCGTAGAAGTCGAGATCGAAGGCGCACGCACGGCGATGAAACCGGACGATGGCTGCGGTATGGACAACGCAAGCACACCCACCGATTGCTCAGCGGCGCGCACCATCATCCCCGGCCTCTGGATCGGCACCACCAAGCCCTTCGCGCCCGAGGTCTATGAATATCGCTTCCGCATCGACGGCGCCTACTACCTCGACACCAAGAACCACATCATCCAGAACAACCTGCAGGAGCTGGTCAACAACTTCACCATCCCTAACTGCCTCTTGGTTCAAACCTGCCCAGCGCCTATGCCCTGGGAGATCCAGGACATCCCCCACGGCGAGGTCGTCCAGCACTTCTATTCTTCGAAGGTCGTCCTCAACCTCAAAGCCAACGAAGACTACTACTACGTCTACACGCCGCCCGGCTACTCCGCCAAAGGCGCCGCCTACCCCGTCCTCTATCTCCTCCACGGCTTCTCCGACGACGCCGACGGCTGGCTCTCCGCCGGCTACGCCAACCGCATCTTCGACGCGCTCATCCACGAAGGCAAGATGAAGCCGGCGATCGTTGTCATGACCCTCGGCTACGGCAACCTGGACGTCGTCATGAAGTCCGGCCGCACACCGGGCCTCAGCGCGCAGAGCTTAGACCTCTACCAGAAGTCCCTCCTCACCGAGGTCATCCCGCAGGTCGAGTCCACCTATCACGTCGCGAAGGACCGCAACCACCGCGCCATCGCCGGCCTCAGCATGGGCGGACAGGAGAGCCTCATCATCGGCCTCAACCACACCGACATGTTCGCCTACGTCGGCACCTTCTCCGCGGGCGTCAACGCCGGCACCATCAACCAGCTGCCCAAGCTCACCGCGCAGCAGGCCAACCTCAAGCTCCTCTGGATGGCCGTCGGCGTCGACGACGCCCTGCTCACGCCCAACCGCACTGTCATCGCCGCGCTCAAGGCCGAAGGCCTGCCCGTCACCGCCATCGAAACACCCGGCCACCACCAGTGGCCCGTCTGGCGCGACAACCTCGTCCACTTCGCACCGCTATTGTTTCAATAACTACTCCGGCACCGTGATCGTAGCCGTCATGTAATGCGCGGCGCGCCCGGTCAGCACCACCTTGTCGCCGCGCAACTCGCATCCCAGCACGCCGCCGCGTTCGGACACCTGCTCCGCGCGCAGCGTCGTCTTCTCCAGCCGCGCCGCCCAGTACGGAGTCAGCTCGCAATGCGCCGAGCCCGTCACCGGGTCCTCCGGAATGCCGAACTTCGGCGCAAAGAACCGGCTCACGAAGTCCGCTCTGCGTCCCGGGGCTGTCGCAATCACTGCATGCAGGTCCAGCGTGCTGAGTTGTACAAAGTCCGGCTGCAGCGCGCGCACGTCATCCTCATTCTCGAAGACGGCGATGTAGTTCCGCCCTGCCAGCGTCGCCACTGGCCTGCGCCCTACACGCGACAATCCCACCACCAGCGCTGGCGGCGGGTCGCACGGCGCTGTCTTCACGGCAGGGAAGACCATGCTCATCCCATCGCCGCTCCGGCTTACCGCCAGCACGCCGGACCGCGTATGGAACCGTATCTCCTGCTCGGCATAGCCCAGGTGCTCAAACAACACAAACGCGCTGGCCAGCGTAGCATGCCCGCACAGGTCCACCTCTTTGGTCGGCGTAAACCAGCGCAGCCGGAAGCCGTCGTCCTCGGGCACAAAGTACGCCGTCTCTGACAGGTTGTTCTCCGCTGAGATCGCCTGCAGCAGCGCATCCGGCAGCCAGGCCTCCAGCGGACAGATGGCCGCGGGGTTCCCGGCAAACACCCGCTCGGCAAACGCATCGATCTGGAACATCTTCAATTGCATGGCTCCAGCATAACCGCGTCTGCCGCACCACGTTTCACACAACCTTGGTTTGCGCCGGGCATTTCCGCACTCTACAATCAATTGGCAACATGCTTGAACTCCCCGTTGTAGAAGCCCTCACATTCGACGATGTCCTTCTCGTCCCCGCCTACAGTGACGTAGTGCCCACCCAGGTCAGCACCCAGACCAACCTTACGAAGAAGATTCTGCTCAACACTCCGCTGATGTCCGCTGCCATGGACACCGTCACCGAGTCGCGCCTCGCCATCGCCATGGCCCAGCAGGGAGGCATGGGCGTCGTCCATCGCAACCTCACCATCGAGCAGCAGTCCGGCGAGATCGACAAGGTCAAGCGCTCTGAGTCCGGCATGATCGTGGACCCCGTCACCATCTCCCCCGACCAGCCCATCTCCGGCGCGCTCGATCTCATGCGCCGCTTCAAGATCTCCGGCGTTCCCGTCACCCGCAACGGCAAGCTCGTCGGCATCCTCACCAACCGCGACCTCCGCTTCGTCGCCGACTCCAGCCTCCCCATCGACGAGGTGATGACCAAGACCAACCTCATCACCGTCCCCGTCGGCACCACGCTGGAAGACGCCGAGAAGATCCTCCACCAGCACCGCGTCGAAAAGCTCCTCGTCGTCAACGACGCCTACGAGCTCAAGGGCCTCATCACCGTCAAGGACATCCAGAAGAAGCTCAAGTACCCCAACGCCAGCAAGGACGATGCCGGCCGCCTCCGCGTCGCCGGCGCCATCGGGGCCACCGGCGACTACCTCGAACGCGCCGCCGAGCTCATCAAGGCCCGCGTCGACGCCCTCGCCATCGACTCCGCCCACGGCCACAGCTCCCGCGTGCTCGAAGCTGTTGCCGACGTCAAGAAGCGCTTCCCGCAGATCGCGCTCCTCGCCGGCAACGTCGCCACCTACGAAGGCGCCAACGCCCTCATCGACGCCGGGGCCGACGCCATCAAGGTCGGCATCGGTCCCGGCTCCATCTGCACCACGCGCATGGTCACCGGGGCCGGCATGCCCCAGATCACCGCTATCTCTGAGGCTGCGCGCGCCGCCTCCAAACGCGGCATTCCCGTCATCGCCGACGGCGGCATCAAGTACTCCGGCGACATCACCAAGGCCATCGCCGCTGGCGCCTCCATCGTCATGATGGGCTCGCTCTTCGCCGGCGTCGACGAGTCCCCCGGCGAGACTATCCTCTACCAGGGCCGCTCCTTCAAGGCCTACCGCGGCATGGGCTCGCTCTCCGCCATGGCCCAGGGCTCCGGCGAGCGCTACTTCCAGAGCAACACCGACCTCACTGAGTCCGGCGAGCGCCCCTCGCTCACCGCGCGCGAGACCCCCGGCAACAACCGCCTCGCCAAGTACGTCCCCGAGGGCATCGAAGGCCGCGTCCCTCACCGCGGCCCGCTCGAGAACATGGTCTTCCAACTCGTCGGCGGACTCCGCTCCGGCATGGGCTACCTCGGCTGCGCCACCATCGCCGACCTCCAGACCAAGGCCAAGTTCATCCGCCTCACCGGCGCCGGCCTACGCGAGTCCCACGTCCACGACGTCATCATCACGCGTGAAGCTCCCAACTATCACGTCGAATAAACGTCGCAGACCCCACCGGTCTGGGCCAACCCGCACGCTTCAGAGGAGACAACATGGAAGGTACTTTAGGGCAGGTCATCCTGTTCGCACCGCAATACATCCCCGCCAACTGGGCTGCCTGCAACGGCGCTCTGCTCCCCATTGCCGCCAACAACGCCCTCTTCGCCCTGCTCGGCACCAAGTACGGCGGCGACGGCACGACCACCTTCGCCCTCCCCAAGTTACCGCCAGCCCACGGCATCGACTACATCATCTGCACCGCCGGCATCTTCCCGGAACGTGGCTAAACCAGCCCGTGGCTAAACCAGCCCGCGACTGACAACCACGCACCAAATAAAAGCGGCCCCATCAGCGGGCCGCTTTTCATTTCACTCCGCAAACTCTACTTCTGCTTCCCAAACCGGTAATAAATCCCAACATTAAACCCGGCGTTGTTCTGAATCCCGCCATGCGGCTGCGGCCGCGGATCATCCGCCGCCAGCTGGAACACCGTGCCCACATACGTCGGTGACATCCGGAAAAACAGCTCCGGGTAGATGTTGTAGTCCAAATTCAACCCCGCGCTGAACGCCGGCCGCGTCGCCGACTGCCACAGCCCCAGGTCCTCGCTCACCAGGCCCTTCGCCGCGCCGTCGAAGTTGCCCATCGACGCGCCGCCTTCGCCGTACACGCTCGCCGACCACTTCTCCTTGCGATAGAAACGCCAGTTCGGCCCCACCAGGAAGTAGTACTGGTTGATCAGCGGGTTATACGCCTCGTTGAAGATGTTGTTCTGCGTCTTCGCATCGCCGAACGATCCGCGCACATCGAAGTTCAACCCCAGCGATGGGCTGCGGTAGTACGTCCCCGCCGCCTGCCAGCTCACCTCGTTGTTCTTCTGCAGGTACTCGCCGCTGCGGAAGCGCAGGTACCCGCCGCCTCCGCCGATCTCGAACTTGTGCGTATACTCATTCCGGATCGTCGCTTCGATCCGTGCCTGCCGCACCGCTGTTGTCTCTCGCTTCCGCGGCTGTTGCGCCGTCATCGGCTGTATCACCGTCAGGGCCAGCGCCGTTGCCGCCGCCATCGCCCACCGCACATCCATCCGTACTCCGAACATCAACCGTTACCCCTGCAACCTCTGGCGTTTGATACCTTGAAATCCAGTACCTGGCCGGGCAGGGAACTCCCTATCCGGCGCACCTGTTTATTAGAACATCTTCGCCGCCTCAGCGGCGCGTTACCCTTGAAACTCCGGGAAAGGAACCTCACACATGGCCGGCAAATCCTCTAGCAGCGGCGGCTTCGGAAAATTCCTCTTCGGCATCCTCTTTGGAATAGTTCTCCTCGTCGCCGGCGCCTGGGCCTACCTCCGCTTTGGCAACGTCCCCGTCGCCGTCGCGGACACCGCCTGGACCTGGGAGCGCCAGATCACCCACACCGCCCTCGACGCCCGCATCGCCCGCGAAACCAAGCCCGCGCCCTTCGGCACCAGCGAAGACGTCTATGAGGCCGGAGCTCACACCTACATGCAGCACTGCGCCGTCTGTCACGGCACGCCCGGCCATACTGTCTCCTTCGCCAATGACATGTATCCCGCCGCTCCTCCGCTCTGGGCCACGCACCAGCACGCTGGCGGCGCCTCCCACGTCGGCGTCTCCGACGATGACCCGGGCGAAACCTACTGGAAGGTCGCCAACGGCATCCGCCTCACCGGCATGCCCGCCTTCAAGAACACCCTCACCGACATCCAGATGTGGCAGGTCTCGCTCCTCCTCAAGAACGCCGACCAGTCCCTCCCCGATCCTGTTAAAGAAATCCTCGCCAAACCCTAGCGCGAAGATTTTGCGTTTCAGGCTGATGAAGATCGCGTATAGATGGGTGACCGTGCGCGTCGGGAACCGTCTACCATCCCATCACGTAGATACCATTGGGCCCAACATGCAGAGGTGTTTCAGGATGAAGTTCTCCCGCATCGCTCTTCCCGCGCTTCTGGTCGTCACGCCGCTGCTCGCACAGTCTCCGGCTCCGCCCACACCGCACCCCACCTTCGTCATAGCGGACGTCCACTCCAGCGAAAAGATGCGCTTCGCCTATCCAGACGGCGGCACGCTGCACGGCGACCGCTACGCGCTGCGCAACGCCACCATGCTCGACCTCATCACCCGCGCCTACGGCCTCGACGGCGACAACGTGCAGGGCGGCCCTAGCTGGCTGGAGCGCGACCGCTTCGACATCTTCGCCAGGGCACCCGCCAACACCGGCCCCGGCGCGGTCAAGCTCATGCTGCAATCGCTCCTCGCCGACCGCTTCCACCTTGTCACGCACAACGACACTAAGCCCATGCCCGCCTACATCCTCACCGTTGGCAGCGGCAACAAGATGAAGCCTTCCGATGGCAGCGGCAGCCCCGGTTGCCATGACTTGACCCCGCCTGACAACAGCGGCGAGGTAACCCCCATCCTGATCGCCTGCAACGACATGTCAGCCGAGTCCATCGCTGCCATGCTGCGCGACTACGCCGGCGGCTATCTCGACAAGCCCGTTGCCGACCAGACCGGCCTGAAGGGAACATGGGACTTCGAGCTCAAATGGACCAGCAAAGGCCAGCTCGCCAAGGCCGGTGCCGACGGCATCTCCATCTTCAACGCCGTCGACAAGCAGCTCGGCCTGAAATTGGAGCTTAAGACCGCGCCTCGCCCCGTCATGGTCGTCGACAGCGTTCTCCGTCAGCCCACGCCGAATCCTCCGGATCTGGCAAAGCTTATGCCGCCTCTGCCTCCGCCTGTCTTTGAGGTCGCTGTCATCAAGCCCAGCAAGCCCGACGAAAAGGAAAGCGCCCGCATCGACAACACGCAGGTCAATGCCAAGGCCATTACGCTCAAGGACACGATCGGCTATGCCTGGAACTTTAATCAGAGCGATAAGGACTTCATCGTCAACGCGCCGAAGTGGCTGGACACGGACAAGTTCGACATCCTCGCCAAGGTCTCCAGCGAAGACGTAGGCAACACCGGCAACCACAACGGCCTTCAGGTCGACGACGCCGACCTGCGCCACATGGTGCAAGTCCTCCTCGAAGAGCGGTTCAGGATGAAGGTCCACATGGAGGACCGCCCCGTCGATGCCTATACTCTCGTCGCCGTCTCGCCCAAACTGCGCAAGGCCGATCCCAAGGAGCGCACCCGCTGCGTCGAAGGCCCCGGCCCTGACGGCAAAGACCCCCGCATCGCCAACCCGATTCTCGGCCGCCTCTTCACCTGCACCAACATGACCATGGCTGAGTTCGCAGAGGAGCTGCAGAATCAGGCCCCCGGGTATCTCTACAACCCTGTCCTGGATAAAACCGGCCTCGAAGGCTCCTACGACCTTACCCTCAGCTTCAGCGGCCGCGGTCAGGCCATGCCCGACGCTAACTCCAAGGAAGATACCGACCCCACCGGCGCGCTCTCACTCTTCGACGCCGTCAGCAAACAGCTCGGCCTCAAACTGGCCAAAGAGAAACGCGCTCTCCCCGTGCTCGTCATCGACTCCATCAGCGAAACCCCCACCGAAAACTAGCTCGTTTCGTGAGTTGCAGGTTACGCTCGGCGCAGCTAAATTAGGTGCGAGATTGGAGCTGTCTATGAAGAAGCCTGTCGCGGTCGAATCTGCCTCCACAAACATCGACG
>Ga0206886_1067_pt1 | contig 22514 bp, 20 predicted proteins | sample Alteio_BWOrgHeat_92_FD_152952 | JGI IMG/M metagenome (GOLD analysis project Ga0206886, IMG submission 152952) | Enriched cells from forest soil in Barre Woods Harvard Forest LTER site, Petersham, Massachusetts, United States - Alteio_BWOrgHeat_Nextera2 ... | reverse complement strand
CCACGGCCAGATCGGCGCGCTGGCCAGCTTGCAATCCGATATCCCGCAACACATGGATCAGCGGCTGTTGGTAGACATCAACGGTGACTGTTAGCGGAACCGGTGGTATCGCCCCTTTGACACGGAAACGCATGCCTGCACGATCGGCAAGTGTTTTGGAAATTTGTTCGATCGGCCCCGACCAGCGAATAGTGATCGGCTGCGTCAGACTGGGCGGCGCGCCATTGTAATCCTCTATCGGCGGCGAAGCCGGCGCGCGCTGCTGTTCAATGCCGGCAATCGTATCAAGCGCATGCGAAGCTTTATCGGCAGCCTGCTCGAGTTTGGCCGTAACGACGTCGGGAGAGGAGGCTATAGGTGTGACCGTGGTCGTTGAGTCGCAAGCAACCAATAACGCCACACATCCCAGCGCCATGAGTATTTTTATGATGTGCCCGCCCGAAGACCGTTCGTTCTTCACATTCGAGGCGGCACTATTGTCAGCTATAAATTGCATCGCTATCCATCGTGCCTGATTCGTTCGAATCTTCACTCTTTTATAGGCCCCCCTTTTATTCCGCACAACAAGCCCTCCCGCAAGCCCCTCAATGGGGATGTTTAATAAAGTGCAAGGCAAAGCCCAAAAAACCGGCCGCCGGCAATAAAACCAGAAAACCAGTAATCCAGGCCCCCCTAAAAAACATGAAATAAAGCGCAATTATAAAGAGCGCCGAAGCTGCAATCCCGTAAACAATAGAGGCATTAGGAAGTATGGCGGGCGGTGAACCTGGTCGTGCCATAGGCGTGCCAGGCCGGATATTGGTCGGAAGGTTGCGGCCCTGAAGTCGCCGAACGGCTTCGGGTGGCAGAATTTTTACAAGCCAGTTTGCCATAACCTCTCCCTCAGGGTCCGATATCGTCGACGACCGCGCCAACTTGTTTCGGCTCTCCCTGCACGATTTTTGCCTGCCCGCTCTTCGCCCGGTAAATCAGATAGGGCGTCATTTGAATATGCCACGCATCGATAAGCGCGTGATTGGCTTGTATGGCCGCAATCGCCGCAGCATCCGGTGTACCCGCCAGCTGGTTTTGATCACCAGCAATATATTTATCCCAGACATCGAGTGGATTTCCGACATGTAGGAGTTGTGCCGAGGCACGTTCGCTTTCCGGACCGAAAGCGCCAATCGGCACCAAACGGATTTGCAGTTTGCCGCCATAGACGGCTGCGCGCAGCTCTTTCCAGACCTCATGACAATGAGGACAATTGGGATCGACCACCATGAAGAGTTTCGGGGCTGACGCCGAACCAACATCGACACCAGCGGCATTTTGCAAGGCCTGCATGAGCTGTTCGCCAGGCGATGACGGCATCGGCGGCGTTGTGGGCATAAAAGATGGCTGCCCCATATTCGCCATCGGTGTACCGGGCGCACCAGAAAAAGCCGCCTGTGTTGGCATGCCAGATACGTTCAGCTGTTGATTATTCACCGCCGTAAGAGCGGCGTTCGCCTCTTTGTTGGTATCGTATAAATTTTTGATTTGTTGCGATGAAATACTGTTGCCCTGGGCATCAAACAAGACGCCGACCAAAAGACTTTTGTTGTCCGGTGGCGCATAGCCTATTTGCACTTCATTATCCTTGATGATGAGCCAACCCTGCAATCCATTTTGCTCGCCCATGTAATAGGCTTTGGCGCCCATTTTTATAAATTCGGCGATCATGCCGTTGGCAGCGGGATCGGGGCTAGCCGCCTGCGCTGTCATGCTGATCAGCGTGAATGTAGCTAGTAAAAGGATTGATCGCATGAATTTTCCGGCGCCCACCTTAAACCTCCGATGCTTTTCTAACGTTCGGCATAGTGATAACGCGAGGACGGCTCATCGTCGCGAACCAGCCCTTTGCGTTCCATCACCGCGATAACCTTGGTTGCATAATTGTAGCCCACGCCGCGCGTGGCCGAATGATAGGAAGCGATGCCGCCGAAAAGGCTGCCACTTTCCGTGATTTTTTGTTTTAAAATCCAGGCTGCGACATGGACATTAACGCATCCATTATCGCGCACCCAGCTGCGCGCGGTATGTTCATTCACATGCCATATCCCGGCGAGCTGCGGCAGCCAGTGCGTATTCACCTGCATAGGACCGAGATCATAGGTGCCATTGAAATTAGGGCCTGCTTCCTGCCCGACATGGCCACCTTCGACATGCATGATGCCGATCATGACGGCTGCCGGTACCTGATAAGTATTGGCCGCCATCAGAAGACAGGTTGCGAGTGCTTGAGCGGTAATCATTTCTATCCCTCTACTGCCAGGCCTGAGAAACATCAACTTGCGCAGCCGCCGGCGCTTCCAGATAGGTTGCCAAAGTTGCCAACATGGCCATACGCTGATTGAAAGCCTGCCAGACTTGCGTCATGGGCACGACATTACCGTGCTTGGCAAAATAGGCGGCACGTTCATCGGCGTTCATATAAAGAAGACGATCGGCTTCAGCATAATGAGACTCCGTATAAATTTGCCCCGCCGATTTCAAGACATTCCAGCATAAAAGACGCCATTCTTCGGGTGTGCTGCCGGGTGCCGCCAGCGCGCGTGTCATTTGATCCGCCGTCCGTACAAGGCGCTCGGCCACTTCCGCCAGCAAGGCATGTTCGGCACGACCAAAGGAATATTGAGCAACGGCACCCACGACCGGCACCAAAGCTTCCATCATCTTGGCGCGGAAAGTCGCGACCGTATTGGGAATGTTTTCGTCACCGGCAGGGATTTGCGCTTTGAACTTGTCCTGCAACTCGCTCACGATGGAAGCAAGGCGCTGAGCATCATCGGGCGGCAAAGGCTGTCCGGTCGCACGATAATTCGAAGCCACCACATGGCTTGCGGCCCCGGCCAGCGCCCATCTTACCCAGGCATCGACCGGTTCATCGCCGGCACCGATTTGCGCTGATAAAGCCTGGCTCAAGCTAACCGTGTTATCGACCAGGGCGCCGAACTGCTCCGCCTTCACAGCTGCGGCGCCCGACGTGCCGCCGGCACCACCCGCGGGGGTTTCGGTCAGCACTTGCAAAAGAGGCATGCCTATCTGGCGAAGAGCCAGGAGGAGAGCTTTCATATGCGCCGTATTATCAGCGCCAGAGGTCTGCGAGCCATCGGCCATAAAATCCATCCCGCCTACGGGCAAAACCTTAAATGCCCGGGCACAAACTATAACCCGGGACCGGTTAAGCCGATATAGATACCTGTTTTCTCAAATTTACTATGATCTTGAAATGGTTAACGATTACCAAAAGCGATGCGAGCCCATTAAATCGAAGCCGCCAGATCAATTAGGGAGACGTGTAGGCCGGTTTGTTCGCGTATTCCTGTCTCCATCTCTGCGAGCCAGAGAGTAATTGAATGAGCGCAGCTGACTCGTCCCTAAGTCTGGCCGCGAAGCGTTCCTCTGCTTCACGGCAAGGAAAATCGGCATCATGTTCGAGCTGATTTGAGTCGCGGCTACGGTTTGCCAGCCCGTTCGAGAGATAACTCGTATAACTGCATCGATGAGCTTCGATGGAATCTCTCATGAGCGGGCTAAGGCCCGTCCCATTATTCAGACAACCCTGAAGATAGGGATCATCCTTAATGCCGACCCCGGAATCGTTCGACGTCCAGGTTGGTGCATTACCGTCGCCCCCATCGGGATGGGTACCTGCCGAAGTCACGTCATTCGCCATGTTTTTGCAATGCTGCAACTGGACATCGGCGCAATTCATAGCACCGCCAACAGCCTGTGCAACGGCACCCGAGCCTTGCGGACAAGCCGTACGCTCCCATAACGCTTTTATACATTCGCCCCTAAGACCGCCTTTCGCCATCGATAACTTGCGGCCATCCATGATTTTGCCGACATCGAGCGTCGTGGCGCCACGGCCGGTGGCATAGACCGACGGTATGTCCTCATCCGAATCCAGATTTTCACAGGCTTTATAAAACGCGATCCAGGCTAATGCACTTTTCGTGGGATCCCCATCAAAAAGCGTCCCGGGTGCTACTCCGGCCCCACTCTTACAAGTAAGGCCGCTGCCGGGTGGCGGCCCTGAAAAGCTTACATAGCCATCCGGTAGAACACAGGCATTCGGCGGCAAGGGCATTTGCAGAGCGGCTAAACCGGCTGCAAAATTTTCGTCGCGATCGACATAACCATCTTCCGGAGGCGTCGTACAATTCTGGTTCTGGAGCAAATCGCCATACTCACTCGTCTTTATGAAGCCAAGCTGACAGAGATCACTAAGCTGCTCCCATTTGCGGCCGGGGCCCGGGCAATTGGCTTGCCCCCCGCGACAATCGCCAGCCTGCAAGGTTCCATGCGCGGCCGCGATCCAGGCTACACTTTGATCCATTTGTTGCTTCGTTATGGAGGCTTGCGCCCACTGACAAGCGGCGCTTTGGCTTGGCAAGGTTGCATCTTTCATCTGATCGGCCGTTTGCATGATCTGATTGTTGTAGCGGCCGTTCTGATTGAGAAAATCGCCGAGATTATAAATCGAACCGGCTACACCCATATTCGTGCCGGTAATGGCGGCGGTGACGGCACCGAAGCCCTGTCCGAGCAAAGGTGCCAACAAACTTTGAAAAAAGTTGAGCGTGTCCGAGATGGTCTTGAAAATATCTCCGAGCACGCCCAGATCTTTGAGCCAATTAACCGTTGAATCCTGGGTCGTGTTTTTGGCTATTGTTGCCAAAGCAGCTGAATCGGCAGGATTACAGCATTGCGCCGACGCCGGCACCGGCGTCAGAGAAACAAAAAACAAGGCCAAAATAAGCGCCCCTAGCGCATAGCAAATTCCCGGTTTGGCGACCCTCTTCCTCATGGTGCCACCCCCACCGGACTATAATTCCAGATTTGCCAATTGGCGGGGGTGATGGGACGTGTCGCGCCAATACCAAGTAAATTGAACAAGTTTATTCCGCCGCAAGAACCGCCGCCGAAACTAAACTTAGCGCCGAAGCTGAGATTAAAGTGAGGTATCGGTATACAAACAAGATTTTTGACCATGTTGATGGCGGATGAAATCACGCCTTTCACAAGCGAGCAAATCTGATCGATAAAGCTGTCGATGATGCCCAGAACAATTGTCCAGAAAATAGCGCTCAAAAAGTTACCGGCGCCGCCTGCGGTTGCAGCACCAATGGCTTTAAACATGGCTTTAATGGTGTCAAAGCAATACATCAGCCTCATTCCGGGATTGGCGGCGTTGTTGTAGATTCTCAACTGCGCCATGCTTTTGGCTTGCGCCCGCTGAACATTGGCGTTGCTGAGTTGGCACTGGCAAAGCTGCACACCGGTTAACCCAGTACAGCTGGGAGCAGCCCCCGAAGGAAGCGGCGTCTGGGCCTCGGCAGAGCCGGGCATGGCGGCAAAAAGAAGGGCTACGAAGAATGCCGCCAGAAGGGGAAGCCGGTTGTCACTGCCGCGCATGAAATATCTCCCCCTGGGAAAGGTTATCAGGGTGCCTTCATCTTATTTCCATAAAGCTTAGCGAGAGGTTAATTAAAATTGCGAATGCTGTAAGAGGATTAAAAATTTATTAAAAACGTAGCTTGTGCGCCTGACCTGCCAAAAGACAAAAAGCAAATCCGGTCAAAGCAAAAGCTGCCCAGAGTGAATCGCTCCAAAAATTATAAGCGATCATGGATATGCAGAAAGCTGCAGCCCAGGCGCCGAGAGCAAAGGGGGTGAGTGTGGCCGGGAGCTTCCCTGCCCGGTGCAGAGTAAAAAGGGCAAAAATGATCCCAAAGATCAGCCCCGCTATGCCCAACTCAACCCATAGTTGAATGGCCGCATTGTGCGGATGGGCCGCCGGATCCACTTCAAAACGATAGAGCGCGCCGTGAGGCTTGGCTGGCGATAAATGCGACCCCATTCCCAAACCCCAGCCGAGCCAGGGATGTTCGATAATTCGGTACGACATGTAATCCCAGATTTCCATGCGATCCAGCCATGATGGCGGCAAGCGTTCGACACGGTCGTGCTGATCGAGAAAAAGCCGTTGCGCCGCAAAGGGCCAGCCAACGGCAAGGATTGGCAGAGTGGCCAAAACACCGCGCGTAAGTTTCGGCAAAAAATGGGCGGCGAGGATCGTTATAAAGCCGACGATCAAAGCAAGCTTGGCGGCACGTGATTCGGTTAGGCTTGCGGGAATAAGCAGGATCAGCATGAGAGGAACGATTGTTTGCCTCCGCCGCGTCATTGCGAGTGCCGCCATGGCAGGAAAAGCCAGAATAACGAGATAAGAAAATCCGCGATTATATTGAACGACCAAAGCCGAAGGGCCATGCAGAAATTTTATAAGCGGGCCGTCCAGATAAAGCTCAATACCAAGTGCCAGCCCGCCAAGCGCAACAGCCAAAGGCAGCACCATAAGCAATCGAGGCGAGGCGGCATGTTTTTGAACATTCGGCGCCCACAAAAGGCTCAGGGGTAAAAAGATGGTGACGAGTTTTTCCCACTCGAACCAGGAGAGGCCCGGTTGCGCCGAGTGCAAATTAAGTGCTGCGCACACACCCAGCACAATCAGAATAAAAAACACGATGCGGGTTTCGACGCGAGGCATGCGCCACTCGATAAACCAGATCGCAGCAAACATTATCAAAGCGAAACCGATACCAATGCCGGCCCAGAGACCGCCCGTAAAGGCACCCACCGTCGCCGTGAGGCCGAAAATCAGCAAAGAAAATTTTGGCAATTGCCGGGAAAGAAATTCCCTGTCGATTTTTATCACGGCTTCCCTTTCCGTCTATAATTTGGCCAGGCCAAACGTTTTTGAACACTGTCCGAAACCCGCGTCATAATACGCATTATACGCCAGTAAAAAGAATCCGCATTGGGATAGCGCCGGCGTTCAGATGGGCGTTCCTGTTCGCGTGTTTCCTCAATAAAAGAATGTCCCTGATCTGCGTGAACCACTACTGGCCGTTCAAGGCCATAAATATTAAGGCCATTTGCCCAATAACGATGGATTTCCTTATCTACGGCGTGAGCGAACCGCGGTGCATAGGAAAGAAATTTTTGTGCACCCTGTCGGGAAACAACATAGCCAATGGCTCCCATATGGGCAGGACCTACGCGCCCGATATTCAAATCCCGCAAGAGCGGCCAAAAAGGCACGAAGATTTCGCCCGACTTAAACTTACGGTGGAGAAAAATAAAATCAAAGTCAGGTTTTTGCACATCGATAGCATCCAGCACGCGTGTAAAATCAGCTGCAAGCTCCGCATCATCTTCAACGACTGCCGCCCACGGATCTGAACCAGCAGCCACGCTTTCGACCACGCGACGGTGACTAAGCCAACAGCCGATTTCATTCTCGGACAAGGGATAGGATGTTATGCGGCGGCGCTTGTTATCATCAACCATTGCACGATCGGCCGGCGTCAATGTCTGGCCATCGACCGCTTCGAGACGCTCGAAAGCCATGCCAAGCGCAGAGAACTGCCGTTCCATATTTCTTCTGCGGTCAGCCGCACGGGCAAGATTGATGAAGATGGTGCGCATGAGGAGATGCCGGATGCTGGGGATGAATACCTAACACCGAATACCTATGTTCTAGCAACAACATCCCGATAAAAATCCGTCCATTGGCGAATTATAGCTTCTCTGGCGTAAGTACCGAGGTAGGCAGCATATCCTTTTGCGATTAAACGGCAACGCAGCGCATCATCCTTAAGCCCTCGGCGAATAGTATCCAGACAAGCTTCTTCGTCGCTATTTGACACCAATAATCCATTCACACCATCTTCAAGCGGCGTTACAAAACCCTTTTTGTATACCGCAATCACAGGCGTTCCTGCGGCCCAGGATTCCGGAATAATTGTACCGCTGGTCCTCTCGGGTGCCACCAATATCGAAAGATCAGCCGCGCGCAAAAGAGCGCCCCGGTTTATTTGCGCCGAAACAAACCGCACACGATCACTGACGCCCAACATTCTTGCCTTATTTTCAAGGACACGCCGCAATGGACCCTGTCCGCCAAACCAGACAACCACTTCCGGTAATTTTTCCAGTACCCCAAACAAGATTTCTAACTGACTGGCGGGATGCAAAGGGGCCAGACTCAAAAGTACTTTTGCCTCGCGCGCGGTTGCCAGGGTCATCCTATCAAGGGGCGGCACGGGCGAGAAAATCGAAAAATCCGGAATATAACGAGATTGGATTTCTTTTTCGCCGGCCAGCACAGCATCCCGAGAGGTGCTGACGAAATGGGTGCAGCGCGTAAAACGCCGGGGCTTATCATTTCCCGCCAACCAACCGACCACCGGCATTTTACTTTGAGGTACCAGCCGTACTGCACTTCGGGACCAACAGTGGGTCACTTCCGGTTGAAGGCGCGCGATTATTTTCCGTAACCATAAACGTCGCGATGGGCGCCAGGGCATCCGCGCAGCAAGCGGGAGTATTTTTACGCCAGATTTTTCGAGTTCGGCAATGCGCGGAGAGCGTTTATTTATCAAGGCACATTGCTCAATGCCGATTTGCTGCAGACCGATAATAACTTCGGCGGCATAGCGTGAGGCACAATCATTTTCATGATCTTCGAGAATATGGAGAACGCGCATTTTTATTTTGACGATTGAGGATCGGGAATTGGGATAATAACGAGAATCGACCCCAAACACCAAATAGAGAATGTGTGTTAGTGCGTTTCCGAGCCGCCAAGGCCGCTATTGAGTTTTCTTGCCGATTGTTCGAGCAAGGCGACCATTTCCGGCGGCAGTTGAATATCCATGACATTAACTTCGTCTTCGGCTTGTTCGGGATGAGTAATAACAGCAAGATCGGCATCCGTGGCCGCGAAGCCGGTCGTTACTTTCGTCACTGTCGCCGTGGTGGCTGTAGTAGTTGCGGTACTAGACGAGCCAGCTTTTACGACCGTCGGGTGCGGCACTTCCTCGATTTCCTCAATCGCATATTGATCGCCTTCATAAAGCGGCGGCAAATCCGTCGGACGAGGGGTTTTCTTGGTCGCTGTATCGGTAGAAGCTGACGCTGTCTTGGTTCCCTCGCGCGTTACGGCTGTCTTGCTATCGGCAGCGGCGCCGGAACGGGCGGCTTTTTCTACAGCTATTTCAGCTTCTGATTTGGGCGGAAGAGTGGCGATATCCATAACCGCCATAATGCCGGCTTCAACCGGGCCAAGCTTGGCACCCGCCGCCGCACCAAGACCCTTCACAATAGCGCCGATTTCTGGCGTGGTGACGGCGGCTCCTCCCGCTTCAGTAGCCGTCCATTCCGGATCTTTGAGACGTGAGGCCAATTCCTGCATGCTGCGTTCGCGCGCAGTAGTTGATGTTGTGCTACCTGGCACCGGTAACATGCGATGCACGCGCAAAGCTTTGGTTTTGCCGGCATCGACATAAAACATGCGCGCATAGCCGAACAATTCAGCGAATGTAAAATGGATTTCACCTTCACGCTGGAACTTAAGATGATCGCCGTCAAATTTAATACGTTTGTCGATCTTGGCGGCGAGTTCGTCATAAAAGGGTTGCGCCATGAACATGCTCGAGACCGTGTTGGTCGGCGACTTCATTGAGGTGGTTTCCATCACATAATCATTTTGTGTGTGCTTGGCGATGAAATCCATTGTATCGAGCGGATCTTCAATGCGGCCGTAAATTTTCAGGTTACAGTTGGCAAGAATCGAGCGCGCTTCCGTCTTGATGGTTTTTTCCATCGAGGGCAAATCTTGCGAGGCGAAGACGAGCGAGAAACCGAGTGAACGTGCTTGCGCGGCCATGACCGCCATACCGCGCGCGGTGTAATAACCAACCTCATCGAACACCGTCATGAATGGCGAGGGCGAACGTGTAAGCTTACTGCCGATCGCCATTTCCCAAGCGCCTTCGACGGTATTGCCGAGGGTGGCACCCATCATGCCTTTGAGGCTGGCCGCAACGATTTTACCGAGGTTGCCGGCTTCATCTTGTGATTTTTCAAGAGCGGGAACCAGCACCACCAAAATGCGACGATTGAGCACGACGTCCAGCACATCCACATCCGCAAGCTGCGCCTTAAAAATATAGGCGTATTCGTCGGCCATCATCTGCAACGAACGGGTGAATTGCATCGAGAGATAGCCATGTTGCTGGCGGGCCACTTGCAGATCGTACATCGGCTGGTCCGGCGAGGGAGGCCTTTCATTACCCTCGTCATCGAAAGCAGCATCGACGAAACCCGGCAGCGTATGGAGATAACCGTTGAGTGCATGCGTCACCCGCTCGGGCAAGGTCGGATCGCGTGACAGGCGAATGATGGGCTGCAATTCGATATGATCGCGCACGACGCCGATATCCATCAGGAGCCCCTGATGATCGCGTTTATAAGTCAGTGCCGGCATTAAGGCGAACATGAGAGCGACGGCACGCTCTTTCCACATCGCGTTGTCACCGCCGGCATCCGGCATGAAGTTTGTGATCATGTTGGCGAGATAGGACGAGGAACCGTTGGAGAATGGGTTCATGCTATTGGAGACTGCGCTACTATCGGTATTGCCGGTCATGTAATTGAGGATCAGAAGATCGTCATCGCGGCCGAAGCGACGAGCGACCGAATAAAGCGACGCCCACAAATCGGTGTCGGCTTTGCCGTCGACATAGACATAGCCTGAGCCCCAGGAAAGCGCGTTGGTGACGAGCGCTTTCAGCCCTTCGGTTTTGCCCGAGCCGGTAGTGCCTAGATAGAGGATATGTGTGCGCGCATCGTCGTTGGTGAGCCACAATTCGTTGCGGTAGGTCGTTTCTTCCTTATCCATAATATTGCCGAGATAAAGAATGCCTTCCGACTTTCCAGCGCCGGGCTTACCTTTCACCGGATTATTGGGGTCCGGCAGATTTGCGTATTTGGGAAATTTGAGTGCCAGTTTGAAGGGTCTTTTATAAGCCCAGCGGAAGTAATAGAGCACCACCAAGCTAACAAGATCGACATAGCCGGAAAAAGCTTGCCAACCAGCCAGCATGGTGATGCCAATACCAAACCCCATCGCTGTTATGGCGTAGGGCTTGTCCAGATATTCCGCCATGCGTTGCGACACCGGGCGGACATCACGCAGAATGGCCCGGTGAGGCACACGATGTTTTTGGAGCAAAAGCGGCATAAGTTTTCGTTTCCAATCCGGATTAAACTGTCGCGGATTATATCATTTTTTTATTATCAAGTCTTAGCTCTTTATGAGGGTGGCCTAAGTACCTGATCGGCCGGTAAAGGTACTCCTTGAGGCAACCCGTTTGCTGCTGGCGGTGTGCCGGCTAAGAAATTGTTGCCAACTACATAACGACCAAAAAACACAATTAAGAGAGCCAGCAACGCGATGCTCCCGATCCAGAGGAGCCATCCCTTTGGCCGTTGCCATCTTTTTGTCATGAGCACTTTCTGCACGGCGCTGAAGGCGATTTCGGCCTCTTCGCGCGAGGTGAAACGGGCCACCGGATAAAATTCGCCCTTGGGTGATGTGACGCCAAGCTCGAGATCGCCTTCTTCGCCCTGCAACGCCAAAGTAAAACTATGATTGCGCTCAAGATCGAATCTCCAGATCAGACCCGGATTGCTTGCATGGAAAGCCGCAACCAGCGTATTGCCGACCAGTTTGGCTTCAACAGATTTTTTCTGATACAGCAGCATAAAGCGGACCTCTTACGTTCGAGCCTTCGGTTCTTCGCGTTCCGGGATCGGCATGGGATGCCTTTCTGGCGACGATAGAAACTGATTCAGCGCCACAATCGCCGTATCGATTCGCGGGATGGGCAGCGCTTTCTTGGCATTTTGTTCGGCCATAAAGTGAGCGATGGCCCCCGATCCTTCGACATGAAACGAGCGTCGGCCGAGATTATTTAAAGGATACCATAAACCGCGATCGGCGGCGCGCAGCCATAAAAATTGGGCCGGCGCTAGAACACCACCCATCGAACGGGCCCACTTAAGCGTGCCCAGTAAAGAGGTGGTACGGTAAGCATGTTGCTTAGCAAATTTTACTGCTTCACCGCCAATGGCGGAATCACGAATTGTGCGATCAACTTCGGCGATAATTTCAGGTGCTATTCTCAAGCCCTTGCTGATGGTCCAACACGTGGATAGACGGCCAAGAAAATCATCGCTTTCTTCACGTTTTTGTGCGCCTTTGAGTGCAAAAGCAGCGTAAAGGGCACGAATGTAATCCGGTTGACCTTCGATCCCATTCCAGCGTGGTCCTAATTGCTGGATGAAGGCGCGGCGAGCCGCTTCGCGATCAGGGATTCCGTTGGCGACCTGTATGCGATGCCATGCAATCCACTCTTCGGGAGACAAAGGTTCGGCGAAGGGCGGTAGTTTCTCCGGCACTGTATCGCCCGGAACGCGGGCGCTGTAGTGGGTCGGTTTGAAATCGACGATGGGCGAGATCACCGGCCACATTTTGCTTTGTATTTTGATAAAGCCTTCCAGCGAATAGCGGGTTTTAAATTTACTGCGCGGCGAAAAGAAGACTGTATAGATACCTACGCCAACGAAAAACAGTCCCGCCGGCCAATGAAGATAATAGCCCGTGGCGCGACCAATGGCATCAGCGCTGTATCCCGTCAGCTGATAAAAATTCATTGCCTGCTGCGGCTGCATCGCGTTCATGCTGGCCGGGCCAAAACAACTTCTCGTCAGGCGAATATTTTCCACGGTCGGCGTTACGTTGGCGCTGGGGGCTTGCTTTAGCCAAGCATAACAGTTTGCCACCCCGTCCGTAAAAAGACCGATGACCCATAGCTCGGCGAGCCGTATGTAACGTATAGCCTCGAGCATTTCGACCCGGAAAAGCGACCAGGCAATCCAGCCCATAAAGATGAATACGGCTGCAAACAGGAAGAGCGAAAAGACCGGCTCGGCATTGGGATTTGGTGAGGCGCCGCTCATACGTTTACCCTCTTGGCTTCGCCTTGGGAGAGCTGGCGAGCTTGCCCAAGCTCCTCGAGGATTGCAATGTTGTCCTTATCTTCATGTCTTGGTTATCGCCTGCATGGTGTTAGAACGTGCTTGCGCGATCAGCTCGCGTGCAATTTCATCGATCACGACGACGGTGGCACCTGATTCAATCTCGCCTTTTTCGGTTCGCAACACAACACGGCGGCGGATTTCTTGGCGTGCCGAACCACTTGGGAAAAACTGCGCAAGTGTTTGCCGTCCGCGAATAGCACCAACCGAAGTATAAAGCCGATTGCGCAATTCGACATCTTCCGATGAGGTAGAGAGAGCCCATAATTCGATCGGCCCCAGCGTATTAACCAGATGCTGCTCGTAGCGACCTTCATTGGTACCGAGCAGCAGCAAGACGGGTGCGCCTGAGGGGCGCGGGCCAGTCAGGCGATAGCGCATGACCCAACGGGCGGTTTCGGAAAGACCAAAGCGCTCGGCCGTTTCGGTGATCGCACGATCCGACACCGCTGTGCCGCAAATCCAGACGCCCGTTGCCAGATCGACCATGTCGGTGCTGAAATCGTCAAGCAATTGCGAAGCTAGTACAATTTGTACCCCCCACTTGCGGCCTTCACGAACATCACGCACAACCTGCGCACGCACGGCACTTGTTTTGCTGGTGCGGTGAAATTCGTCGAAACATAGCCTCTTCGGCGTTTCGCTAATATCGTGTAGACGCGCTTCATGAAAACCACGATAGCGCTCCGGCATGGTACGCAGCGCATCCGGTCCCATCCACCAAGCGCGGATTAAGGCATGGCGCGCAAGCATATACATAATAGCGGTTTGGCGAGCTGCGATATCGTCGCCCTGCGGCGCGACGTCCTGCAAATCGACTGCCGCAACGCGCGCAGCGCCGAGATCAAAACGCGTCACGGAGGCGAGAATTGGGAATTCCCGGATCGACGAAGCAATCATGCGTTCAAACGCATGAATGACGCTCTCGGCCGAAGCACCGATCTGAGTTCCTTCCAGGAGCGCGCGAATTTGCGGACGGCGCGCCGCCGTTACGGCATCGACCAGAGTCGGTACGGCATGACGTTGAGCCAGCATTGCTTCGTGATGAGCCCCTTTATCAAAAAGGGCATCGACAGCATCCCACCAATAGGGATCCTGCGGTAAGTGAATATCGTATTTCTCAAGAGCTTCGTCGACTTCACTTTCAATGCGTACAAGATAAGGCCGCGCTTCGGTGTTGGCGCCGTTATCGTCGCGCCAACGATACATCTCATCAATACAAAGGCCGACTAGCTGAGTCATTCCGTCATACGTCGACTGGCCAGGCGATGTGCAAAGCAGTGTAAGCAGTTCGGTCAGGTAGGCGCGCTCTTCAACCAATGGGTAACGGCATCCGAGCTGGGTATCAAAAGGATTAATGGCATATTCCGGCGTCATGCGTAGTTTGACATGCACAGCCTCGTAGCGCCGCTCAAGCGGCAAGGCGTCGCGGACCAGCGAGATAAGCCCCGAGGAAGAAGGTCCGATATCGAGGATGGCAATGAAGGGAAGGCGCGAAACACCGGCCGTTAATATCGTACCGAGATTCAGCGCGTTCATCAGGACTGATTTACCGGCGCCCGGTTGGGCAAAAATTAAATCAAACCAGGTGGTGGTGAGGCTGGTGCCGGATTGGTAAGGCCATACGCGGCCGTCAGTAGTGCGAAACAGTACAGAGCCTTCATTGAAAGGTGATGACGCGCGTTGCCAAGGCAGTAGTTTGACCACCTCGTGAAACGGGGCAATGGCTGCGGGTGCAGTTGAGGCGCAGGCTATGCCGAGTGCCGAAGAAAGCGAGGTTTCCAACGGATCGCCGCCGACAAAAGAGGCCTGGCAATAGCCCCAGGCTTCCAGCGCTTGCATGACCGTGCTGAGACGGGTTTCAATAAGGCGACGGTCGTTAGCCGGAGCGAAGGTGGCAATCGAAATACGTAACTTAACCACCGGTTCACTTTGCGCAAGGCGCTGCAAAGCTTTAAGCGATTCGCGAATTTGCCGATTGGTTTCATTACTAAAGGCCAGGATAGCGGCAGCGAAAGTCTGAAAGGCTGTCCCGTGAGTGCCAGCACTCTCCACCAAAAAAGATAGCCGGAAAGGCACATCATTATCGATAAGGCGAGACAGAAGTTGGGGGAAAGGAGAAGGTTCTGCCGGGGCTAGCGTCATATCGACAGCGCCCCATAAAAGATTGCCTATCCGCACGATCGAATTGGAGAGAATTGTGGCGTCGCCGACACAGAGTTGCTGCCGCAGGGGCGGCCATAAAACATCCGATGCATCTTTACCGCCCTTGCCCGCACGGGGCATTAAGGGATCGCCGGGCAAATTCGCGCGCCAGTCTTCATGGCCGAGTTGCGGATATAGGCTGGTGCGAACGGCCACCAACGCTTCATGCGTGTTGATGATCTGCGCCTTCATAGCGATTTCTTCAAGCGCGGCAAGGATCGAGGAAATGTAGCTTTTATGCCGTGTGCGAAGTGCCTCAAGCGCATGCATTGGAAACTGCGCGTTACGTGCATGGACCCATTTCTTTTCACGGCGCTGTTTGATTGTGTTCTTTAATTCGGTTTTGCTCAACGCCGAGGGTCGCGTCCAAAGGACAATATACATATCCTCATGCGCCATGTAGCGCGCGAGGTGACGGCGGCGCTCGTTAAGTAGATCGTCTAGGTTGAGATCGAGCGCACGCAAAGCCGCACGATTGCCGCGCATGAGACGGTCAAGATCATGACCGATAGATTCCGGATCGCGCATAAAATAAATTTGCATCGCGTAACCGGGGCGATCAAACCGCGCGCCGAGTTTAAGTGTCGCTTGTTCGATGATCCATTGATACTCGGCATCGCCTATGATCTGCCGTGCGCCAAACAACTTAATGAAGCTAACCAGTGAGCCATCCGACGCTACAAGAGTGGTATCATCATCCGCCGTTTCGAGCCGGATGTACGACTCGATTGGCTGCCGGGCCGCAGCCAGAATTGAAGCAAAGAAGTCGTCGATGATGCTAATCATGTATTAGGAGCCGTGGCTGGAAATCTGAGTTTACCTGTTTAGCATGGTAAGTAATAATTTCTAATTCCCTAATCTTAAATGCTGGAAGTTGCAGTTAAATAAGCACCGGTACGAAGGAACAGGCGTTTCGATGTCAACGTGCGGTCCGGGCGGACATTCTTGATAATTAAGGCTGGAGATCGCGCTTTTGTGCCCGATTAAGACTTAATTAATGTCGGCTATGATCTAAAAAGTGAGGCCATATGCTAGCAAAACGCTATCTCAAAAAATCGTGTCATGAACTGCTGTCTCGTGTCGCGCTCTGGCTTAAGAGATAATCCTGATGGCTCAGCCTGGAACCCCATCTCCTTCCCTAACGAATGCGCGCGAGGCGATGCATTTCAATTTCCCTCGGGAATGGGCGGCGCTTTTGGGACTTGTTTTGGTCGACGCCCTATGGCTTTCAGGCAGTTGGCTGATTTTGCCATCACCTTGGGCCAGCCTCACTTTTCTGCTACTCCTAATAAACGCCAAGCTACTTTATTACGGACTGCTCGAAGCTGATTTCGACACCATACGACCTTATTTTTTGCGTTTCAAAAAGCATTGGGCCTGCCCGTTTTTTATGGGGGCCGAATTTATTGCTCTTTCTTTCGGCGCCGTGCGCGCTTTTGTTATTCTGAGCTATCTCGCCTGCACACTTTCCTATCCGCTCATCGACCAGTCGTTGAACCATCTCGATCAGCTTCTGGGATTTGACTGGCAGCACTGGTTTAAATGGTCTTTGCAGCGGCCCGTCTACATTCCCCTCTTTATCGCCTATGGAAGCTTAAGCCTTCAATATGTCGGTTTGGCGGTTGGTTTTGCCTGCTTCCTGCGCAAGAATCGCATCCAAGAACTCTTCTGGGCTATGGCGATGGGTTTGCTGCTGACCATTATCGTGTCCGCCTTCTTGCCGGCCCTTGGTCCTGCGTCCCTTATTCATTGGTCGCCCGCCGACCTCCCGATAATTCAGGCGCATTTCGGCAAGTCCATGGCGGATGTAACGACCATCCAGTCCCATAAAAATCTGGATATTATATTTCATAAAACAACGGGGATTATTACCTTTCCGTCATTTCATACAGTATGCGCCATTGTCTTTATGGTTGCGTTTCGGCGTACCGGCCTGCTTGGCTATTGTATGTTTTTTTTCAACATCGCCATGCTCGTGGCAATCCCGGTTTTGGGAAATCACTATCTCGCCGATATGGCCGCTGGAATTATCATCGCCCTGATTTCACTGGCTCTCGCACAATTTTGTCTCTCCCGCACAGGCGAAGGGGAAAAAGTCAGGCGTTCCCGCCAGCCGCGACGGTCGCGCTCTTAAATAGGCTCGTCCATTCTTCGACCGGCAAACGCGCAAAAGGTCCGGAAGATGAGCACCAGAATTTCACCATTTGAGGGAACTGATTAATATCTCCCCTTGCTGTCCGCACTAGATGTTTATCGAGCGGAAAAAGCCTTATTCCCTCAAGCTTATCGGCAGCATTTTTATATTCCTCATCTGTCAACTGTTCATGCATGACGGTGGCTAGCAATAACGGATCATCGCCGCCAAGCCGCTTCTTGGTATCGGCGCGGCGCGCCATAAGCGCGTCAGCTGCACGACTGGCGGCAGCTGAAAATTCACTTTTGACCGCGCGAGCAACATAAATAGCGCGCATGACATGATTGAGTTTGATCTGGCTAATCTCTGGCAGCCATATGAGTATGCCACCGCCGGAAAGGCCTGTACGGTCTAGCATCAAAGCTTGTTCACAGAAACTGCATGCCGTCGCGTAGGGGGGATTACCCGCATCTTTCCATGGTACGATACGCTGATACGACGCCGAGCGAAATTCGCAAAACCGGCAGGTAAAATCATCACGATGAAAGATTTGTTCGGCTCTTTTTTTATCAAGCCGCTGGGACGATGAAATAGATCTCTCGGCGTCAGACTTTCGTCCGACACCGAGAGTGATAGGAAAGAGCACCAATGTCTTGAACCCGTTTCTTACGGCGAAACAAACGCGGTATAACTGGCAGCATCAGATGTATTGCTCAGCGTATTTGTTACGAACTGTGAGAAGAAGGGGATCGTCAACAGAGCTGCGCCTACGGCCATACGGCTGATGCCCTGACGCATTGGGGTCTGCGTCGGGTTTTCAGCATGTTCCTTAAGCTTGAGAGCACCGGCGCCCATCAACACACCGCCCGCGACCCAGAAAAGAGCCGAAATCAGCGGAGCCAGCGGTCCGACATCGTTGGTCGTAATGTGTGAAGCAGCGGTGCCTAGGTCGACACCACCGGATACGGCTTGCGCCAGAGCCACCGTCGGCAAGGCCGTAGCGACAACCAAAGCTATCAGCAAGCTCTTGAAAATATCGTTTATCAGTCTTTCCTTATGCATGGTCTCCTCCCTCTTGAGTTAAATACGTTTAAACTTTTAACAGCAATTTACCGGTTCTACTATAAACCGTCAATTATTAATAAGCTGTTAAATTACTGACCTAATTGATCTTTTACAACTTTTAGTTTCAAAAAGCCCTTTGCTCAAATCTAATCAGGGCGATACGAAAGCCGTATAAGATGCGGGACCAGCCGTATTGCTAAGTGTGTTGGTAACGAACTGCGAGAAGAAGGGAATTGTCATTAAGGCGGCGCCGACGGCCAAACGGCTAAGACCCTGCCGCATTGGCGTTTGGGTTGGATTTTCCGCATGCTCTTTCAGCTTGAGAGCACCTGCCCCCATTAGCACGCCGCCCGCAACCCAAAACAAGGCAGAAATAAGAGGCGCCAGCGGCCCTATATCAGAATCAGTGATGTGCGTTGCGGCGCCGCCTAAATCAATCCCGCCAGATACTGCTTGGGCGAGAGCAAAGCCCGGCATTCCTGTGGCAGCTAAAATTGCCCATAGCAAATTCACGACACATATGTGTGCAAATTTCTGTTTGTGCATTCGGCCTCTGCAAAAACATGCATTTATTCTTTCATTCGATAAATAATGCTCATGCCGCCTGAATGCAATAGAGAGGCATTCGATTCCATTCAATTTGTTTTCAAACTAAAAGGTTGGTGCCGAAGGTTTGGTCTATAACTTCTAAAATTGTATAAATATTAATTGCCAGCACGCCACCAACAATATGGGTAAATCCCTGTACGACCGTGGCCTGACCGGTACCTTCGACTGCGTTTTTGACAATGTAAAGTCCGCGAATGAAGGCAAGTATACCAATGAGCTGAAAGAATGTTAGCGCCGCCGCGACGGCCGTGGCAAATTTTACGTTACCTAAAGAGGCGTTCCAGCCAAGCACGCGGCCCACATTCGTCGTGCAACTCACGCCGTCCGCGCAATCAATAGCGTCCGAGGTGCCCATGCCGAACATGGAGAGGGTCAGGCTGCCGGCGCCTTGCCCGGCAACAATCAATATGGCGCCGATGATCAGATAGGCCAGAATATGCGGCGTCGAGCTTGCGCGCGGATCGGACCCATACTTAGCGCCCTTCAACAAACCACGTATGATGAATAACACGCCCATAAGATAGGCGGCCACCGACAGAAGACTAACGAAAGGTGCCGATATATTATCAACAAGATTTTCGACCAAAACATCAAGACCAAGACCGGGACCTACCGCTACGGGGGGCTAGACCTGGAATGCACGCGCTACCGCCACCCGGTCCTGGTACTATTGTTGCAAAACTCAGCGTATTGATGAGGTTCTGCGCGATAAAAGGCGCGGTCAACAATGCCGAGCCAAACGCGAGACGCGCAAGGCCCTTGTGCAGTGGATGATTTTGCGGGCTGTCGGCATGATCTTTAAGAGAGAGCAATCCGGCCCCGATTAGAATGGCACCGGCAATAAAAGCCATGGCACTCATGAGCTCGGAAAATGGGCTGATATTATCGATCGTGTTGCAAACGACATCGCTCAGCGTAACGGCCTGCGCAGCGGCAGCATGTGGCCACAAGGCGAGCAAAAATAAAGCGATGAAAGCGCTGACATTGCCGCCTGAAAAACGGCAAAGCTTTTTAAAAAAAGTTGAAAAGAAATTTTTCATCTTATCGATAACCCGCCACATCTAGGCTTCATCTGGCCCCATAAAGGCCATCCGGCAATCAGGACAGATCTCGAAACCCAATAGAGAAAAATCATCTCAATTTTTATCGAACAGGCCTATTTTGCCAGGAAATGGTTTAAGAAAGCTTTAATTTCTTCAAAATTCCTTTTGTTATCAATTGAGTAGATCAGCGTACGCTGCCGGTCGTGCCTTCAACTTCCCAGCCGCTTGCCGTTCGGCGGATGGCATGAACCTGGCCTATCCCGACAAGAGAATCCCCCACTTGAATATGCTGTAATTCATTCGTGCTCGCATTGGAAGCAACCCAAGCTTCCGTTGGCGTGGCAGCTCGCAACACCCAAGGCGCAGAACCAGAACTGTTGCTCATTCCGATAGGCGAGGCAGGCATCGGTTGCGGCTTATAAACTTTTGCCTTTTTGTGCATGGATTTGTGCGCGGCGGACGCCTTCTTATGGTGCGTGGTCGATTTGACGCTTGTCGTAGCACTCGTCTCTATTGCTTCAGTCGGTGGTGAGGTAACTGAGGGCGTCTTGGTGGCTTCTTTATGCTCAATCTGCATCACATTCTGTTCAATCTTATTAAGCCGATCTTCGAGTGCTACATTGGTCGGGCCCGCTGCTGGCGGCATCGCCTGATTGGCCGCAACCATATTGTTCAGTTGATTGAGTTGTCGCGTTGCATCGTCGAGAGATTTTTGGATGCCGTCAATCCGTGCACTCAAATTATCAATTCGTGTGTCCATGGTCACGGCTGTCGGGGGCACAATCTGTGTCGAAGGTGCTGATGTATTACTGGGAATAATGTTGGAAGCGACATTTGAACCCGAACTCGACGGTACTGGCGGCACTATGGTTGGTGCTTGAGAAACCGTATCCGGAGCTGGTGTTGGTGGGGCCGCAGAAACGGGGGATGGCTCAGGTATTGCGGGCGCTGCCGGTTCCGGCGCCGGTTTATACAAAGAAGCAATATCCATATCGCCGGTCGTTGTTGATGTAGGGGCGCTTGTTGCGCCCGAATTTGTGGCTTTGCCAACTGATGATGGTGATTTTGGCGCCGAGGCCGCTGCTACCATGGGTGGTGGCGAAGACGAGGAATGACCGAATTGCCAATAAATCACCGCACCAATTAATAGAACCCCGCCAATACCGGCAAAGAGCGGCAGCATGGATCGAGCCGGAGCTGCAGTTGGGGTGGCTGACGTTTCTTCTTCCGTTTCGGTAGCAACTTCATGAGAAGCTGTTGCGCCTTCTTCGTTAGTAGAGCTCGGATCGGCAAAGTCATCGACCGGCGGATGATCGTCAGACCACACGCCTGGCTCTGCTTCCTGCGAAGAATGCCCTTCAGCAGGGACGTCCTCATGACCAGTCTCTGGCGTATCCGAACCGTGTTCATCCGTCATTATACTTAGCTCCTGCTCGTACCGTCGGTGATTTTAGGGATTAACCACGGGCGTGCCAATACTATTAGTGTTTAGCACATTTCCGTAAGGTGTCGCGTAGGCGGGCGTCGTAAGCGTACTGCCGTTGTAAGGTACGCTAGTATTATAAGGATTAGTTACTCCCGTTCCACCTGTATAGGGCTGTCCCGCATAGCTTGCCGGCGTTCCCGAGTAGCCCCCGTAACCGCCGCCATAGCCAGGGTTTCCATAACCACCATAACCCGAAGCCCCGTAACCAGAAGCTCCGTAACCACCATAACCGGAATAACCGGAACCGCCTGGGTAGCCAGGCATTCCAGGTTGAGGCGTCTGAACTTCGGATGGCAATTGGTTCGAACAACCCGCAGATGAGCATACCGAAGATACGAAGAATAGCCCCATCGGCGTACCAGCGGCAACGCGCACCAACGGCAGAGTTTGATTGGCCTCGTTTTGGAAAAACTGGCCCAAGGTCTGACCGGCCTGCGACAGGCCCTGGAACATGCCTTGTTGCAATCCTTTGCCCGACTGCTGAATAATCGTTGTGTCGCCGTTTGTTACAACCGATGAGCTTCCCTGACTGAGAGCAGAGCCAAACCCCTGGATGAAACCGGCGGCGGCTGGCAGCAGCACGCGTGTGAAGTAGCGATGATCCACTTCTGTCACCATGGCACCAAGCGTCGTATCCGGATCGAGCGCCAGGGCATCGATCGGGTAATCCTTCCCTTTCAAGCTGGCGAGTCTGAAGCGTATCACAAGAAAATCATTTTCGACCTTGAACTCGCCGATTGCCCGTGCACCCGAAAGAGGGCCTGATACGATTTGGGCCAGAATTGGCCCAGGTACATCCGAGTTAGCCTCGGTTAACATTTGCGCATAACTGACGGTGCCGGCGGAAACAATAGGGGCACGGAAAGTGGGTGGCGGGGTTGTCGCCGCAGCGGCAGTATCAGCGCTTGTCGATGCCATGGACATGGTTGACGTTGAGTTACTTGCGGGTTGTCCACTGGCTTCAGACCCTTTTTTATCCTCTTCATCTCGGTCG
>Ga0206886_1066_pt1 | contig 22674 bp, 17 predicted proteins | sample Alteio_BWOrgHeat_92_FD_152952 | JGI IMG/M metagenome (GOLD analysis project Ga0206886, IMG submission 152952) | Enriched cells from forest soil in Barre Woods Harvard Forest LTER site, Petersham, Massachusetts, United States - Alteio_BWOrgHeat_Nextera2 ... | reverse complement strand
AGCAATTCACAGAAGGCTTGTTATGGGTGGCATACCAGCATCAGCAATTTGATTTTCTTATACAACCAGCCGTGTATATCTATATGATCTTTGCACAGGTAGTATGGCCCATCATGATACCACTGAGTATTTTACTCTTGGAACCGCGGACAAAAAGAAAGAAGATACTTCGCGTGTTTTTAATTTCAGGTATTATTGCCGGTACTTATTTATTGTATGGTATTTTGAATTATGGTGTTGCTTCAAAAATAGAATGCTACCATATTTACTACAGACAGTATATGCCTGACCTTATTATGCGATATGGAGGTATATTATACCTGACGCCAATTATTATTGCGCCTTTCTTTTCGAGTATAAAAAAAGTAAGATGGTTTGGAGTGGTTATCATACTGTCTTATATCGTAGCATATATATTTTACACGGAATACCTGGCATCTGTATGGTGTTTCTTTGCTGCTATTATCAGTTTTATCATCCAGATAATTATTAATGATCTTAACAAGAAAGCAACTATTGAAGCAGCAATTGCTAATGAGTAATGATAACCTCTACCCGCCTGTTCTTTGACATGTTCTCCTCTATATCATTGGGCCAGCGCGGATTTGCTTCTCCCCAACCCTGTGAGTGAATGGCGGATGGATCTATACCACCCAAAGAAATTATTTGCGCATACACTAAGCCGGCACGCTGATAAGATAATTGTTCGTTAATAAGCGGTGTACCAGTATTATCCGTATAGCCGTTTATGTTCACCACAATGTCTTTTACAGACAACCAAGGTTGTAAGGCATTACGAATAATAAGTGTATCTGAATCGGTAAGGTGGTAACTATTTTTTGGAAAGTTAACAGTGAGTACGAGTGTATCACTAAGTGGTTTCTGATAATCCTGCGGCAACAAAACAATATTTCTTTCAAAGGGTGTATGCACATAGCGTGCAGTATCTGTAAAGGAAAAAGTATCTGTTATTTCGAGGTAGCCAATACGATCGGCAGCAAAGGCATATGTGCCACCAACAGGCAATGTTATCATAAAACTACCGTCTCCTCGATTGGAAAGAAAATGATATATCGTATCTCCTCTTTTCGCATTGATGACGTAAATGCTGGTATAGTTTAGTTTGCTTTTGCTAATGCTGTCGTACACGATACCCTTTACATAATTTACAGGAATAGGTTGTAATTGTTCGGGCATTTTCATTTCGTAGATATCGTAATTACCTGCCACACTATCGCGATCGGAAGCGAAGTACAATTTTTTACCGTCCACGGTTACACATTCGCTCATTTCATCGAAAGGTGTATTGATAGGATAGCCGAGGTTTACAGGTGCTGACCAATCGGTATCATTTATCTTATGTGACATATACAGATCGTAGCCGCCCATACCGGCGCGGCCATTGCTTGAAAAATATAATGTTCTGCCGTCGATATGCAGGAAGGGTGACATATCGTTACCAACTGTATTTATTTTAGGGCCAAGGTTATGTGGTTCCTGCCATAAGCCATTGTCGAAATTAGAAACCCAGATATCCATACCTCCATGGCCTCCTGGGCGATCGCTCACAAAATATAGCTGGCGATTATCAGGTGATAAGCAGGCCATTCCTTCATATGCCGGCGAATTAATAGTACCACCAAAACTTTGAGGTATTGACCAAGCGCTATCTGGACCCGTGCGATAAGCCATAAACAGATCGCAGCCACCTTGTTCCCATCCGTTCTCACTGCGGTTTTCGCAACGGGTAAAAAACAAGTAGTGCCCATCAGCGGAAATAGTCTGGCCTATTTCCTGATCAGCCGTATTGGGCGGGCTACCCATATTCCGGGCTGTGAGCCAGCCCCCGCAAGTGTCAGGCTTTGCGTAATAAAAATCCAGATCCATATTATTGATCCAACGCGTAAAATAAAATGCCTGTGTATCAGCAGTAATAAAAGGAAACATATCGGGGAACCTGCTGTTGATGCGCCCGATCATATTTACTGGTGAATCGAGCCAGGGTTTTTGCATGGCCTTTATTATAAAATAGGCCTGCTCCGTAAGTGCTTTTCTTTCGGGATCGTTGTTATTATCACTCATGCCTAAAGCAGACAAACCATCGGATGGATCACCAGAAAAAATAAGGCTGCGGCCCCAGGCTTTTGAAAAATCTTTTTTGCCACCATAGCAGGAAAATGCGGCTTCTTTAAACACCTCTGCCGAAGAATCAAAACGATGCATTTCGAAATACCAATGGCCCAAAGTGCTGTAAGCATCACGATAAGCACTATATGCCTTAATAGCCTTCCACATGGTTTCGCAAGCCTTGCCGGTTTCTTTTCGTGCTTTGTAATACATGGCCTTGTTGTACAAATGCACAGCTTTAGCGTTTGGTGTTTGAGAAAAGACACCTGTGCCGAGACATAAGAAGAAGGTAACCAATAATAGCCTGCGAAGCATAGTATTAAGCCAAAAGTAAAAAGTAAAAATTCAAAAGCCGTATTTTGAAGATAGTAAAAATAATAAGGGTAGTTGTTCATTCATAATTCCGAACTTCGTATTTTCCGAAACGAGAGACCTGAAAGTATGAGTACAACCATTATATGTCCGAATTGCCAGCATGAATTTCAGCCGGAAGACGCGATACAGGATGCCATGAAAAAGCAACTGCGCGCCGAAATGGCCGACTGGCAGAAAAAGAAAGAAGAAGAGGCAAAAAAGCTGATGAACGAGCAGTTGCGTGAAATGGAACTACAGCTTAGAAAACGCATAGAAGGCGATAGCGAGGTACGTGTGAAGCTATTGGAACAAACCAATGCTGAAAATGAAGGCAAATTGAAACTGTCCCGTGAAAAGGAACTGGAGTTCATTAAAAAGGAACAAGCCATTATCAGCAAAGAAAAAGACCTGGAACTACAGTTGCAGAAAATGCTGCTGGAAGAACGAAGCAAACTAACCGAACAAATAAGGCTGGAAGAAGATAAACGTAATAAGCTGAAGGACGAGGAGTTTCAAATGAAACTGAAAGAGTTGGAGAAACAACTGGATGACCAACGCAAGCTTGCAGAAGAAATGCAACGCAAGGCAGAGCAGGGGTCTATGCAGTTGCAGGGAGAAGTGCAGGAATTGGCGCTGGAAGCATTGCTGAAGAACGCTTTTCCGTTTGATGTAATAAACGAAGTAGGCAAAGGTGTGCGCGGCGCAGATTGTATACAAACCGTAAGAAATAGTTTTGGACAGGAATGCGGCAGCATTATTTATGAAAGCAAACGTACCAAAGACTTTAGCCCGGAGTGGATAGAAAAACTGAAAGCCGATATGCTGAGCCAGAACGCTGATGTAGCTGTGATAGTAACACAGGCCATGCCCAAAGACATGGATGGATTTGGAGAGAAGGGCGGTGTGTGGATATGTAATTTCAGCGAAGTTCGCTCTTTATCAACCGTGCTGAGAGATCTTATTATAAGAGTATATAAAGAAGCAAAAAGCCAGGAAAACAAAGGCGATAAAATGACCATGCTGTATAATTACCTGATCAGTACAGAATTTTCGGGACAATGGAAAGCAATACAGGAAGGGTTTATGTCCGTACGCATGTCTATACAAAAAGAGCGTGAGCAAATGGAAAAACTTTGGAAGACACGCGAAAAGCAAATGGAAAAAGTATTACTGAACGCTGCTCATATAAAGGGTTCTATTGAAGGTATAGCCGGAATGGAACATGTAGACCTGAACCTTGTAACTGATGAAACAAATTTGTTGGAGTAAGTATCTTAATAAGTAAACGGCTTTTCAGCAGTTGCTTTAAATTCATTCCATACATCCGCTACGATTTGTGCCGCCGGTTTTATTTCGTGTATGCTACCGCTGACCTGGCCTATTTCTAATTCACCTTCTTCCAGATTTCCTTCGAACATGCCTTTTTTAGCACGTGCACGGCCCAGTAAGGCTTCGAGCTCTTCGTTGTTAGCACCTTTATTCTCTGCCTCCTGCACCTGCTGATAGAAATGATTTTTGATAAGGCGAACAGGTGTTAATTTTTTAAGCGTAAGGATCGTATCGCCTTCATTAGAGTTGACCACAGCCTCTTTAAAAGCAGGATGACTGGAAGCCTCGGGGCTGCAAACAAAACGAGTGCCCATCTGCACCGCCTCTGCACCTAAGGACATCATCGCAAACATAGCACGGCCCGTAGCAATACCACCCGCAGCAATAACAGGTATCTTCACCGCTTCGCGAACAGCAGGAATTAAAACCAATGTGGTTGTCTCTTCACGGCCATTATGACCGCCGGCCTCAAAGCCTTCTGCCACCACCGCGTCTACTCCTGCGTCTTCGCTTTTCTTAGCAAACTTAGCGCTGGACACTACATGCACTACTGTAATACCATATGCTTTTAGTTTACTTGTCCATGTTTTAGGATTGCCTGCTGATGTTAAAACAATCGGCACTCTTTCTTCTATTATTACCTGTATGTGTTTATCAATATCGGGATATAAGAGTGGCAGATTTACACCGAATGGTTTGGTGGTTGCTGCTTTGCATTTTTGAATATGCTCACGAAGCACTTCCGGATACATACTGCCAGCGCCAATAATGCCAAATGCTCCTGCATTACTTACAGCAGATGCCAAACGCCAGCCTGCAGCCCATATCATACCTGCTTGTACAATAGGGTATTGTATGCCGAATAATTGCGTAATGCGATTATCGAAAGTGTTGTTAGTGAATTGTCCTGAATAGAGCATTTTCCAAATTCAAAAAAATGATTACATTTTTTTCTTATAAAATAAGGTATTGCAATTCTCTGCCCTGAAAATATTTGCTGCTGTTTCTTTCAGGGAAGCTGCAGAAACCTGTGTGTACTTATTCCATTCTTCATTGATCAGGTCGGCATCGCCCAGTAATTCATAAAAAGCAAGATTGTTTGCACGGGATAATAAGCTCATATCTTCAAATGATATCATCGCTTCTATTTTGTTCTTGGCTTTTTGCAATTCTTCATCTGTTACTCCCTCAGCCACCAATTTATTTATTTCTTTTTCTACAGCTGCGTTAGCATCTTCAATATTCTTTCCCTCGCTTATTTTGCCCTCTACTACCAGCAAGCCCGGATCGAGGCTACCGGTATGATAACAACTAATATTACTGAACAGTTGCTCTTCTTTTACCAATCTTTGATACAGGCGTGAAGAATAGCCACTACCCATGATCTCTGTTATCAGGTCAGAAGCATAATAAGGTGCCTGTAACCTGCCGGCTATGTGCCATGCTTTATACAATGCATCGAGCGGCACATTTGCATGTACAGTTTGTTCGCGTGCTTCTTTTTGCTGAGGCTCTGCCTGTATGTGACGTTCATATTTTTCACCTTCAGGAATATCACCAAACCATTTTTGTGTTACCTCTTTCACTTTGTCCGGCTTTACGCTGCCAGCCACACAGAGCACGGCATTTACCGGCCTGTAATGTTTAAAGAAAAAAGCTTTTACATCATCTAGCTGCGCCTGTTCTATTTGTTCCAGGTTCTTTCCAATGGTCATCCATTGGTATGGATGCACTTTGTAAGCGAGCTCACGCAAATGCTGCCAGGCATCGCCATATGGCTTATTGAGGTAATGTTCTTTAAACTCCTCGCTCACTACTTTGCGCTGTACATCGAGACTTTTGTCAGTAAACGCCAGTGACAACATTCTGTCGCTTTCCAGCCAGAATGCGGTTTCTATATTCTGCAGTGGAAGCTGTATGTAGTAATTAGTAATATCGTTGGTAGTATAGGCATTATTCTCACCACCTGCCATTTGCAGGGGTTCGTCGTAGCTAGGTATATTCACAGAACCACCGAACATTAAATGCTCGAATAAGTGTGCGAAGCCTGTGCGATTAGGGTCCTCGTCACGGGCGCCTACATCGTACAACACATTCACCGCAACCATTGGTGTAGAATGGTCTTCATGCACAATTACCCTTAAACCATTATCTAAAGTAAATTTTTCGAAATGAAGCATATATGCACCAAAGATAATTAATACACGGTCTTTTTGATATTGGCTTATAATATAGGCAGATAAATATCTCTTCTGTATCTTTCAGTATTATTCAGACCCTGATATTTTTATGAGAAATATATATTATTATATTGTAATCCTGATCTGCATTTCAGTATCTACCAACGCACAAAATATATCCTGTTACCATCTTCATAACGGAAGGTTCAAGATCATAGATTCTGTGCATAAGAGTTTTGTATTGATAGAACGAAAAGACAGTGTGGAAAAACAGTACATATACAAAAATGATACAAGTCAATATGATATGAAACTACTCTTTAAGATAGAATGGCAGAATGATTGCACTTATAAAGCGTATCTGGTAGAAAATATTATCCATACTAAAAGAGGTGATAAATACATACCCACCGGGAAACGTGTGTTAACTAACCGCATTATGCTGACAGATAATAATTCTTACGTTGTTTATACGGATATGAATACCGGTGTGAAATTTGCTAACAGGGTATTGATAATTAAATAGCACTTTTTCGGTATACTTTTTCATTTTACATTTTTAATTTTGCACTTGTTATGGCAGATCAATTTTCGACAGATAAGGCACCGAAACCGGTAGGGTTATATCCGCATGCGCGCAAGGCGGGTAATTTATTATTTCTTTCAGGCGTGGGGCCCCGCAAACCTGGCACAGATGAGATACCGGGATTAAAAGTTGACGGACACGGCAATTATATTGATTATGATTTTGAAGCACAATGTAAAAGCGTATTTGACAATGTGCGCATTATTTTAGAAGAAAGCGGCAGCAGCTGGGATAAGCTGGTGGATGTGACTATATTCTTAGTAAATATGAAACGTGATTTTCAAACTTATAATAAAATATATGCTGAGTATTTTAAAAGCAATCAACCCTGCAGAACTACTATTGGCATTGATAGCCTACCGACTGCTATTGCGATAGAGCTGAAATGTATAGCGATCGTAGACTAATCATTATAAAAACTTCCTCAACAGGATACCATTTTTACGGAGCAATACACTTGCCCTATAGCGGTCATCATGATATTCTTTATACAGGTTATCAAGTATAGCCAGGCATTTATCTGCACCCCAATCATCAGCCCATTGCAATAGGCCTTTAGGATAATTGACACCTTTGGTCATTGCCAGCTCTATATCTTGCGCTGATGCTATACCCAGGTGTAATGCATCTGCTGCCTCGTTAATAAGCATTACAACAATGCGCTGTACAATTTTATTGCCTAATACTGTGTCTTTAACCGGCACAGGTGTTTGAATACCTTCGCCATAATTATAAAAACCCTGTCCTGATTTGCGGCCCAGCCAACCTGCTTCTAATAAACGCTTTTGCAAAAAAGAAGGTTTATAACGCGGATCGTAAAAGAAGGATTGAAAAACAGTCTCGGTAACTACATAGTTCACATCATGGCCTATATAATCCATTAGTGCAAAAGGCCCGATGCGGAAACCACCCAGCTCTGTCATGGCCCAATCTATAGTTGCTATGTCAGCAATACCCTCTTCCAATATACGTATAGCTTCTCCGTAGAAAGGACGCGCGACACGATTTACAATAAAGCCAGGTGTATCTTTTACAATTATAGGCACTTTACTCCATTGCTCCATCCGTGTTTTTGAAGCAGCTACAATTGCATCGTTTGTTTGTACGGCAGGTATCACTTCAACCAAGGCCATTAATGGCGGTGGATTAAAAAAGTGTAAGCCAATCACTCTTTCCGGTTTCGTGCATGCAGCAGCAATGGAGGTAACAGATAGTGAAGAGGTATTTGTAGCCAATACGCAATCGTCCTTTACTACAGTTTCGAGTTGTTTGAAAACTGCTTTTTTTACATCCAGATTCTCAACAATAGCTTCTATTATTAATCCGCAATCTGCAAATGCATTTATATCGGTAGCAAAAGAAAAGCGCTGCAATATTTCATCGGCGTTCTTGAGTTTTCCTTTTTCTTCTAATTTTTTAAGTGTGGTTGCCAGGCTGGTTTTTGCTTTATTGAGTGCAGTAGCATTATTATCAAAGAGCACTACGTTGTGACCGGTAGTTGCGGCAACTTGCGCAATGCCCGAGCCCATAGCGCCTGAGCCAACAATACCTATAATTGTGTTCTTGTCAAACATAACAGAAACCAAAAGTAAAAAGTAAAATGTAAATGTGCAGATTTTTATAGCATTACATATACCCGCTCATTACTGCTACAGCAACAGTAAAATAGATAACAATACCCGTAACGTCTACCAAAGTTGCTACAAAAGGAGCTGATGACGTAGCAGGATCGAGCTTGAAAGCTTTTAAAACAACAGGTATCATAGAACCGCTGATCGTACCCCACATAACAGTGCCAATGAGTGAAAAGAAAATGGTGATAGCTACCAGCATCCAGTGCAAATGGTAGACATTATTTTGAGATTCTGGATCCCAACCAGCATAATGCCATACCGTGATACGGATAACACCAATGGTTCCTAATATAAGTCCAAGCGTAAGCCCGGATAATACTTCGCGACGCATAACATACCACCAGTCACGAACAGTCAATTCTTTCAATGCCATAGCACGGATGATGAGCGTTGCTGCCTGTGAGCCGCTATTACCCCCGCTTGAAATAATAAGCGGAACGAAAATGGATAAGAAAGCAAATTTATCAAGCGCACCCTGGAAATGCGTCATGGCCGTAGCTGTAAGCATTTCACTTAAGAACAGAATGATGAGCCAACCTGAGCGTTTTTGAATAAGACTGAAAAATCCGGTTTTCACATACGGAAGGTCCAAAGATTCCATACCACCGAACTGCTGCATGTCCTGGGTATCTTTTTCTTCCGCAACGTCTATCATGTCATCTACCGTCACTACACCGATCAGTACATTATTAGCATTTGTTACCGGCAAGGCGATACGGTCGTATTCTTTAAACTTATCAATAGCGTCTTCTGCCTTATCCTGCATGTTCAGCTTTACATAAAAGCCGTCCATGATGTCAGCAATTTTTTTATTCGGGTCTGTGAGCACTAACCTGCGTACCGGAATATCATCTACCAGCTTACCATCTTTATCTACAACGAATATCATGTTGGCCACTTCAGAATCCTGGTGATACCTACGCAGATGCTCCACAGCTTCTGCTACTGTCATTTCTTTACGAATAGCAGTGAAATTGGTATTCATCAACCTGGCCACACTTTCTTCTGGATAACCCATCAGATCGAAAGTGGCCTTCTTGTTCTTATCGTTCAGGTAAGAAAGAAAATCGGGTACTTCCCATTCTTTGAGTGATTCGAAAAAGGCGATTCGGTCGTTAGAATCGAGATTGTTGAGTATATAAGAAACCTGGACCCTTGTGAGATTGTCCATGATGCGGCCTTGAGTAACATGGTCAAGGAAAGGAAATATCTTTACCTGTAATTTTTCGGGGATGGCGAGGAAGGTTTTTACCGCATCTTCGATGGGGAGTTCCTCAAAGAGTTTGGCTACCTCGGCCGGATAATCCTCATCTTTGCTGTGATGCAATAATTCGCTCAGATCTCCTTCGAGAATTTTGTCTTTCAGATCTACCAGGGCCATTATCCATACTTTTTTATTTGAGTGAACAATCTGGATAAGGACGAGACATTGAGCTTCGTTCTTACTACTCCTTTCCTTTTTAGAAAGGCATGCAAAGGTAGATTTTTTTTGCAGGAAACAGAAGTCATTTACTCATTATTTTATTGCTAAGGATAGTAACATATAGAGCACAGTAATAAACGTAAAGTATTGACCCATAATATTTTTTGTAATTTTTGACCTGGATGTTGGATATACGTGATATATTTTAAGAGAGAAGTCGTATTTTACATACCCCCAAGGGATTTTTAACCATTAAAAAAATGCCATATGTTTTCAAAAGAAAGAGAAAATGAAAAAGGGAAGAGTAAGTTTTCTTTCGCAGCAGATTCTATCAGCACAGTTGCCAACAGCATGAAAATAGTTGGTGATATAGAAGCTGATCATGACATGCGTATAGACGGGCATGTAGTAGGAAATATTTATTGCAAAGCAAGAGTTGTATTGGGCGAATCAGGACAAGTAGAAGGAGATCTCCATGCTATTAACGCAGATATTTTTGGTATCATTACCGGGAACATACAAACAGATGATATGTGCTGCATGAAAGCAAAAAGCACCGTAAACGGTAACCTGACCGTAGGCAGGTTGAATATAGAACCGAATGCAAACTTTAACGGCAAATGCACGATGTCTGCATCTGATAGCAGTTCTCCAACCATGTATGTGAACGAGAATACCATGGTACTGCAGAATAATTAAAAACTAAATACACCTGATAGATATAAAACCGCTTCAGTTATGGAGCGGTTTTTTATTTACAGCAAAACAAACTTATCTCCATCCTGCAAGAAAGGAAAGTGCGCTCTTGTTTTGAGCAATGATTCTTTTTCAAGTGTGATCGTATATACTGCAGGTTCATCCTTTTTTTGCCAAAGTGTTTCTCCAAGCGGTCCAAAAACAGAACTTTCGCCTACATACTGAATATCTATACCATCTTTGCCAATACGGTTCACACCTATTACATAACTCATATTCTCAATAGCGCGCGCCTGTAAGAGTGTTCTCCACGCAAGGCTGCGGCGTTCGGGCCAATTGGCTACATACAGCAACACATCATATTCATCTCCCTGGTTCCGTGACCATACCGGGAAACGAAGGTCGTAGCAAACCATCAAGCATATTCTCCAACCTTTTACCTGCGCTATCAATCGTTTATCGCCGGGGCTATAATGTTTATCCTCGTCTCCATATCCAAACAAATGGCGTTTGTCGTAATGTCCAAGCTGTCCGTTAGGTTGCACCCACAATAACCGGTTATAGTATTTTCCTTCTTCCTCTATTATCAAACTGCCGGTAAGTATGCAACCATATTTTGCAGCTATGTCTTTCATCCACCGTACAGATGGACCAGTCATAGGCTCTGCCAATTTTTCTGCAGCCATAGAAAAACCTGTGCTAAACATTTCGGGCAGCACTACAACTTCTTTCTTTTCTTTTATACCATCCATTAATTGCGCATAATGAGAAAGATTGGCTTCTTTATCTTCCCATATAATATCGGATTGTACTAAAGTGATATTCAGTTGATCTGATGGCATCTTATCCGTTATTTTTCAATCTTAATAAATAATAATCTTTCAATTCATGATCCCTAGTAGCGGGATTTAAAAATTCCGGAGTGAGTTCACTCACCTTGAATAATTTACTGTGCTTTATTGTATCATATAAATAGCCCCGTGTAGCCAATTCGTTCATGCCGGTATCCATGGTGAGAATGTATTGTGTGCCGGGCTGTATACTTAATAACATCGTATCACTTACAGGAATTACGCGCTGCGCATATAAAGGCAATGCATCCAAAGGGTCCTGCATACGATAGGCCAATATCTTGTTGGAAGGAATATTTTTCGCTTGTATATAGCGCCCTACCTGGCTGCCTACCTGGTATTTTAATAACGCAGTATAAAAATGATTGGTAAGGAAAATATTGGCTATCATAATTGCTGCTACGCTTAACCATACCATTTTATATTGCAGTTGCTTTCTAAATGCAAGAAACAACCAAAATAAAAAACATAGACCCCATGCTATTATAACAATCTGGCGAGCAGGGAACACATATATTACTGCCATTAAAGCACCAGTAAACAAGACTAGGGAAACAAATACCTGTGCGGGTTTTGCTACTGCATATACAGCTTTATATTTTCCATCGAAGAGATCTTTTATCAATGCAGCAGTGATAATAGCTGCTAAGGGGAAAGCTATATATAAATAGTGCGGCAACTGGTAATGTGAAGATGCCAGGGAACAGTATGTAATAATAAAACCACCTGTAGATAACCATTCTTGTTTAGGATTTAGTTTGAAGCCTTGTTTTACCAAGCCAACCACATTTATTATTAATGCAGTGAAGAACAATAATATCCATGGCAAGAACATCCATAGCATATTGCTCATTAAAAAATCAAAACCGGCCCCATTAGACCAGGGGCTTTCTCCTGTAATACGCCCAAAGCTTTGCGACCAGTAAAAAAACCGAAGGCCAGATATATGCGTAGAGCCGTTTACATGCCTTTCAGGATGCATATCAAACTGCTGATACAAGCCAATGCTCATAGGTATCAACAATATTGCGATCACTATGAGCACCCATATATACTGCGGTTTGAAGAAATATCTCCATTCACGCTTCAGCACCCAATCACTTGCAAAACAAAATACAGGAACCATTATGGCAACAGGTCCTTTTGTCATCATACCAAAAGCAATACAAGCAGCGCCCAATAATAAATGTTTGAGCTTACCATGCACTTCCCATTCTTTTATCAACCATATGGATGTTATTGTCCAGCCCATGAGAATAGTATCTGTGCGAATATCATTGGTCATCAGGAAAAAACCCTGGCACGTTCCTAAGATCAATGCTGCGAGCCGCCCTGTTTCTTCATTATACAATAACCTTGTTAACCGGTAAACAGCAAAGAGCGCCAGTAATGCAAACAAAATAGAAGGAAACTTATAGCCAAAATTGTTCACACCAAATATCAGCATACTCACAGAGCTCGCCTGGAAAAGGAAAGGAGGCTTATCAAGATAGTCTTTGCCCCTGTCGTATAAATGAAAATAATCGTGGCTCACCATCATTTCGCGGCTGATCTCTGCCTGCTGCGACGCATCAATGTCCATGGTATCTACACGAACAGAGGAGAAATAAAGGAGTGCAAGAAGAATAAATATCCAAAAAGGGATCTTTGGCATCAGAAAATTTTTTCAGAAGCAAAAATATCGCAATTTTAAGCAATGTTACTATTGAACCATTATTCTTTTGAACTGGCGTTCCAATATCCGTTCACTATTTCTAAAGGGACCAAAACACACCAACCCACACTCGTCGTTTCGTTAGGAATGGGCAACCTCCGGGGCTACGGAGAAGCACCTGCTATTAAATACTATAATGTATCTGTTCCTGAAATGGTTATAATGCTGGAATCTAAGCGCAATGTAATAGAACGATATGCGCTTACTGACCCAAAGCGATTCTGGCATTTTCTGCATCATTTATTGCCGGGGCAAAATTTTTTGATCGCGGCGCTTGATATTGCGGGCTGGGACCTGTTTGCTCAAATGCGCAGGCAACCTTTATATCAAATGCTGGGATTAAAATGGGAGCACATACCACTTACGGATTATACTTTGGGTATGGACAGCGCAGCGGAAATGCTACAAAAGATACAGGCACATCCATGGCCCATTTACAAAATAAAAGTGGGAAGGCCAGACGATATGGATATAATAAGGGCCATACGCAATCATACAGATGCAAAACTGCGTGTTGATGCAAATGAAGGCTGGACATTTGAAGAAACAAAAGCATTGCTGCCCGAGCTGCAACAATTAGGTGTAAGCATGATAGAACAGCCATTATCTAAAACAGCAATAGAAGAAATGAAAACTTTAAAAGCCATATCTCCCATACCTTTTTTTGCAGATGAAAGCTGTGTACTGGAACCTGATGTGGAAAAATGCATTGATTGTTTTCATGGTATTAATATTAAACTTACAAAATGCGGAGGCATAACACCTGCACTGCGCATGATAGCACAGGCAAAAAAATCAGGGCTGAAAGTAATGATCGGATCTATGAATGAATGTTCAATCGGATCTGCCGCTATCGCTAACTTATTGCCATTGCTGGATGAAGTAGATATGGACGGGCCTCTACTATTGAAGGAAGATGTTGCCAAAGGATTAAAATATGAAAAGGGTGTTGTAACATTAAGCGGTACACCCGGATTAGGCGTGCAGTTTACAGGGGAATGAGATCTACTGTTTCCATATTAACCTGTTGTATTATAAGCGTTGTCTTATTGCAGTATCGTATCAACTATTCAGATATGAGCTCCCATCAACACCCGTTGAAAGTAACAATCTGGGACGCTTTTGGGTATTACATTTACCTGCCTGCTATTTGCATATATAAAGACGTGAAGCACCTGAACTGGCTTACTGAAATTGATAAGAAATATGCAGTTACAGGTGGCAATGGCTGGCAGGCAGAGAAACTGAACAATGGCAATTATGTTTTTAAATACCTTGGGGGCGTTGCTATACTCGAAATACCCTGGTTCGCATTAGGACACTTCATTGCCAAACATTCTAAATACCCAGCAGACGGATTCTCACCACCTTATCAATACGCTTTAGGCTTTGGTGTTATTTTTTATTGCATCCTTTCCATTTTTCTACTGAGAAAAATATTACGCGTCTACTTTAGCGACACGGCAGTTGCCATTACATTGGTTCTCATATGCCTTGCCACCAATTTCATTCAATATGCGAGTATAGATAATGGTCAAAGCCATGGGTATATATTTCCATTGTATGTACTGGTATTATACACTACTATAAAATGGCATCAACAACCGAAACTAGTATGGGCCATACTAACAGGGTATGTTATTGGCCTGGCTACTATATCGAGACCGACAGAAGCCATCATGCTATTTATTCCATTGATGTGGCATACACAAAACAAAATAGCTACAGGCGAAAAATGGCAATTAGTAAAACAACACAAAAGCCATATTGTATTTGCAGGCATAGCAGGAATAACGGGCATACTACCGCAATTGATATATTGGAAAATAACGAGCGGTTCGTTTTTATATGACGTAGGTAGCAAATGGGAATTTCTTGATCCGCATTTCAGGGTTTTATTTGGCTGGGAGAAAGGCTGGTTTATATATACACCTATAACTCTGTTCTTTATTATTGGCATGTTTTTCATCAAACAACTTCCCTTTAGGAAATCTGTGCTTTGGTTTTGCCTGCTCAATATTTACATCATCATTGCATGGGACGACTGGCGGTATGGCGGTAGTTATTCTACCCGTGCGCTTGTGCAGTGCTATCCTGTATTTGCATTACCCTTGGCTGCATTCGTGGAGAAGATACAATTTAAGAAATGGAGGTTTGTCATCTACTTTTTATTTGCTTACCTGCTATTTGTCAACTTGTTCCAGATATATCAATACAACAAAGCAATATTGCATTATGATGATATGAACAGGCGGTACTATAGCAGTATATATTTAAATCCTCACCCTTTGTCTGTTGATATGAGCTTGCTGGATAGTAACGAACTGCTGACAAATGAAACGGGATATCATCAACAAATATTAGTGCAAACCGATACAAATATTTTGCTTCATTTTACGAACAAATCATTACCGTTGGCTAACTTACAATTAGCATCTACAAGCTCTGATACATGGCTGAAGGTGACCGCTGTAATAAAGGCACCCAACTACTTGTGGCAAAGCTACCTGCATGCAGAACTAAGAGTAGCGCATTCTGTAAAACATGCAAGGGTTAGGTTGTTCAGCCCAATCAGTGAGAATGATTCGTTTAATACCTATGCATTTTATATAAGTGTGCCAGTGCATTTCAATAATAGCATTTTGAACGTTTATATAACCACACGAGGGAATTTTGAAGGTGTTGTACAAAGACTTATCATTACTAAATTTGAGCAATAAGAAAATGCAGCTGCAACAAAACATATCATTAAAGCCCTACAATACTTTCGGTATCGACGAAACTGCTGAATATTTTATTGCGCTGCATAATACATCTGACTTAGAAGAACTAACTGCGTTCAATAAAGAGAAACATATACTTGGCGGAGGCAGTAATATACTGCTTACACGTGCTATACAGGGACTGGTAGTGCTGAACCAATTAAAAGGCATACAGATAGAAAAAGAAAATGCAGAACATGTATGGTTGAAGGTGAACGCGGGTGAAGTTTGGCACGACTTTGTAATGCATGCAGTGAGCAATGGTTGGGCAGGTATTGAAAACCTGGCGCTCATACCCGGCACAGTTGGCGCTGCGCCCATACAAAATATTGGCGCTTATGGCATTGATGCTAAAGAAACGATTGAAAGTGTAGAAGGCTGGCATTGGCTTGATAAGACGTTTATTCGCTTTAGCAATGATGAATGTAAGTTCGGATACCGTGACAGCATATTTAAGCATGGATTGAAAGACAAGGTCTTTGTAACTTCTGTTACGTTCAGGCTGAATAAGAGGGCTGCTTATCATACTGGTTATGGAGCCGTAGAACAGGAGCTGGAACGCATGGGTGTACAGGAGTTGTCTATACAGGCTATTGCACAAGCTGTCATTCATATACGCAACAGCAAATTGCCAGATCCAAAACAAATTGGCAATGCAGGCAGTTTTTTTAAAAACCCTACAATACCAATAGTACAATTTGAAGCATTGAAAAAAGCATATGCAGATGTTCCTTCTTATCCTGCTGCAGATGGAATGATAAAAGTACCTGCAGGGTGGCTGGTAGAACAATGTGGATGGAAAGGATATAGGAAAGGCGATGCCGGGGTTCATGCGAAACAAGCACTAGTATTAGTTAATTATAGTGATGCAACAGGCAGTGATGTATGGAATTTATCGGAAGAAATATTGCACAGTGTGAACAATAAATTTGGTATTGAATTGGAACGTGAGGTGCAGTTGTGGTAATTAATGCTGTGTTTTAAGTAAGGGTATCTTTATGAAAAATGTAGTTCCCTTTCCTTCATGTGTTTCGAAAGAGATATCGCCCTGCCAAAATTCGATGATCTTCTTACTCATTGTTAAACCAAGACCTGTACCTGATGATTTTGTGGTAAAATATGGCTGGAATATTTTTTTCTGCGCTTCCTCAGATATACCTACCCCATTATCTGACACAGCTATCTTCGCATAACCGTCTTCTTTCAAAACACTTACTTCAATATACCCGATCCTGCCCTGCGGGACTGCTTGTTTTGCATTTTCCAATAAATTGGTGATCACTCTCATTAGCTGACTTTTATCTACATTCACTGGCAGTGGTTCATGGTATTTTTTCAGGCTCACCATAGTGCCTTGCTCATTCAGATATAATTCGGTTGCTTTTTCAACAATCGCGCTCACATCTAATTCTTCCGGTCGCGCCTCCGGCATCTTAGCAAAATTGGAGAATTCTGACGCTATATAAGAAAGGTTATCTATTTGCTCTACCAATGATTCCGTGACTTTTTGGGCCAATTCTTTTACGTTGGGGTAATTGTGATGTAGTGCCTGTTGGAGATGCTGAATGTTGAGACGCATAGGTGTAAGCGGGTTTTTTATTTCGTGCGCTACCTGCCTTGCCATTTCACGCCAGGCACTTTCACGTTCGCTTTGTGCGAGCGCAGCTGCATTTTCTTCGAGTGTGCGGACCATGCTGTTATATTCCTTTACCAACAAACCTATCTCATCATCAAAAGGCCAGTTAATCCGTTCATTCCTTTGCAGGTTAAGCCTGCCGAATTGCCGGATAATGATACTAAAAGATCCGGTGAGCCATCTGCTGATGATCACTGTGAGCATGCTTGAAACCAAAAAAATAAACGCATATAGGTTAATAAGTGTTACTACAATATTGGATATTTGAAAATTCAATTCCTTTTCTGATGAAAAAGACGGCACGTTTATATAACCAAACGAAGTTCCCGCTAAATCATGCAGTGGGACATAAGAAGACAGGTAAGAAAATTCACCGATCTTTTCACTTTGCATTAACAATGACTTGCCCAGGTTATTCAATTGGTACCAGGCGTCGGGCCGCATGATCCTCGCCAACACAGCCCTATCGTATATTTCTTCCTGGGAGGCAACTTCCAGTGCTCCGTTTATGCTGAATACATTTATGTCTATCTTCTGATCATTAGCAAGGCCTGTGACAAAAGATTTAAACCGTGTTGAGTGACTTACGGAATCAAAAGCGACTTCACTTGTAAGGCCTTTGTTTTGACGCATGTATAACTGCATGGCCTCCTGCACCGTTTGCATAGCTGATTCCAGTTTGTTACGGTTATTTGTTTTATACTGATCAGTAAAAAATGCTATTGTTACGATACCAATGATGGAAAAAGACACCAATACAACAAACAACATGGATAAGTGAATGCGCTTTCTTAAAGTAAGCCGCAGCTTTTGATCGGACTTGGCACGCAGTATGTATGAAAGGTATAGTTGGTAGATAAGCAACAGGACTGCAAGCAGTATCTCAATGCCAAAAAGATATGAAAACAGGGTAATGGTTTCTATAATAAAATTATGCCTGTGAACGACTACTGCAGTTTTAATGTTATTGTAATTATACCATAGCTCAGAAGCATCGTTTGTATTATTAAAGACATACTTCTGGAGAGGAAATGTTCCAGGTTTTACATAGTCAGGAAAGGCGTAATCATTTGTATGTGCTGTAAGTTTACCATTTTGATAAATAGCGTAAGGGAACTCTGATTCTGTTACATTCGTTTTTGCACCTTGCGGTTGCAACAGCTCCAATGAAACCACCTCTGTCCGCGCCTTCTTTAATAGCAGGTGGATGTACGCATGGCCGATGATATGTCCTTTATCAGTACCTGTAGTATCTCTTACCAGCGGTATGTATGCAATATAATAGTGATCGTTCACACCGTTCTCATCATAATACAAGCCATTAGCTTTGAATGTTGAAATATTTTTTTCAGCCTCAAGTTCTTTCAGACTGGTAGTATCTTTATTAAACAAGTTATGTCCCCTCTCGTCGAACAGAAAAATCTTCGCCTGGTACTTATTTAATTGCCCGTTGAGGTAGCTGGCATCAAAATGCTCATTTATGTTTTTTCTGCCGTTAGCTGTAGGTTTATCAAAAAACGAGCGAATCATTTTATCTTTCTGTATCCTTTTGGCAATACTGCCAAAAGTGTACACCATCATATTGTCCGGCTCAGGGTTTACAAGGTGTTCGTCAAAAATCTTTCGGGTAGATTGCTCTTTAATATGATTAAAGTATTGCAATAACCCTGTGCAAAAAATACATACAAATGCCGCCCAAAAAATCATATGCGGGGTTAAGAGATCGGAGGATAATTCCAAACCTTGTACATCGAGCAATAAAATGAATAAAAGGAGCCAGGCTGATAAGAACAAATAAAAATGTTCGTGTGACTGAGCGCCAGGAATAGCAAAACACAAACCAACCAAAACAATAATGAAATATTTTATCCTTTTCCTTTTCAGATAGTTATCGAGCTGAATGTTGAGTATGTAAATAATAACACAGGAAACAGCAGTGAGCAGGGCAATGGTGAGTAAGCCTAAAACCGTATAATTATTGATAGAATAGAACTTGCTTACGTCGAATGAGATATTGGAATCAAGTACCAAGCTCCTGATAATATTTACGAAGCTATAAGCGTAGGCCGTTAATATAACAATGATAAAAAATATAACAGGGAACTTCCATTTTAGTTTGTCAGGAGCAATGAGTGGTTTCTTATAAGGTACGTGGCGTATCAAAAAAACGATCATCCACATTACACAAAGTGTATTTAGCAAAAGGTCTCCTAATGAAGGAAGAAAACTACTGGAGGCATACAAAGAAGGTGAAAAAAGTTTGAGGTCTTTTAGCCCAAAAGGTAAGCCATACAGATAGTTAAGTGCCCGGACACCATTAATAATGCAAGCTGTAAGTGCAAAGCCCAAAAGAGGAGATCTTCTTTTGGCAACCTCTATCATTACTAAGTGTATCCATGAAACGCTGATGAGCAATGCTATAATAATTAGTATTACCAGCGTGTTGTCTGGTATATGATGTTGTATGTCCTCTTGATGTATCAACAAATAACAAGCCGGTTCTTTTATCGGCGATATATACACAGGCAAGCTACCAGCAAGCGCCACCGAGGTAACCTGCGTACTTGCCGGTATATGCACATCTGACGGAAAATGTGATCTTAAATAGTCATTCTCGACGGGGTATATAATGAGTACCGGAAATAATACTGATAGCCTATGTGTAGTGTTACCCTGCCCGAGGCAAACACAATTTTGCAGAAAGGTGCCTTTTTGCGTATGCAATAATTTTGTTTTGCCAGTGTCGTTAGATTCACAATCGACCAATGAATTGTTAGTGTTCCAATATATAAGTGAATCGTTTGTATATGCAAACAAATAAAATGGCAGATCTTCGAGCGTTGAAATGTCTGATGGCGTTAATGAATCTGCAAATATTCTTTGCACAAGATCTTCCCGTTTGAGCAAATGCAATAATGATTGCTGGCGGTTACTGAGATCGTCGGATACACGGTGGGCTAAATACGCTGGTTGTAAATGTCGCTGCTGCGCATTGTAGCGATATGCTGTAATGCACCAGAGCGCGATGCTGAGTACCAGCCAGCCTGTATATGGATACCGTTTAAACAATTTTATCTTTCCTGTTTTTTCGCCTCATTCCACAAAGCGTCCATCTCTTCGAGGTTCATGTCGTGAAGAGGTATTCCCTTTTCTTTTGCCATAACCTCCATTTGTCTGAAACGACGGATAAATTTTTTATTTGTTTTTTCTAATGCGTTCTCGGGGTCTACATGTACAAAACGCGAATAATTGATGAGCGCAAATAACAGATCGCCCATTTCTTCTTCTATCTTTTCCTGCATACCGCTTTCTACTGCTTCGTATAATTCCCCCAGTTCTTCATCTACCTTTAGCTTTACCTGGCCTGTATTCTCCCATTCAAACCCTATTTGTTTTGCCTTCTCCTGCAGACGCAGCGATTTCATTAATGCAGGTAATGTTTGCGGCACACCACTGAGAACGGATTCTTTGCCTTCTTTCAACTTCAGTTTTTCCCAGTTTTGCTTTACATCCTGTTCATTCTCCACTTTTACATTGCCGTAAATATGCGGATGCCTTGCAATGAGTTTATTACAAACTGTTTCTATTACGTCGTCGAAACTAAATTGTTTTTGCTCGGTACCTATTTTACTATAAAAGACAATGTGCAATAACACATCCCCCAACTCTTCTTTCATAGCCTGCCAGTTTTCCTCAGTTATGGAATCCGTCAGTTCATACACTTCTTCCAGCGTTTGCTGACGAAGGGTCTGAATGGTTTGCTTACGATCCCAGGGACATTGCTCCCTGAGTTCATCCATTATATTTCTAAGCCGTTCTATTGATTTGGAATATTCCATTATACTAAATTAGTTGATAAGGTTGAATAAGTTGAGAAGCTGAATACTGACTGTATTGTGCAATAATTTTTTTTCAACAGATTTTTTCATATTTATCATGGGTTTGAGACTATTTTATTGCTAATTTTATTGCTCATCTGTCTATTTTAATGAGTTTTGAAAAACAGCTATTCTATTTACAAAGAAACCTACTTTTATTTGGATGAGCGGTGTTTTGTGAATATGTTTAGGGGCCTCTTCCCCGACCCATCTCCCAAGGAGAGGGGAGAAGAAAAATTGTTTTGGGAGTTATTCACAAAATGGGGCTCAGATCACCTAAGTTATTCTGATTGTTGTGTATTTGTAGAGTCACTACGTTCGAAATGACGCGAAACTTTTTACAGATGTATGTGTTCTGACTTTACTTTTTTGCCGAAGAAGATAGTGGCGTGTTCATTAAAATCTGCAGTATCATCGGTCGTATAAAAACGCATCTTACCATCATTTGTAAGTGTCTTTTCAATCTCAGGATGGCGGTATAAATAATCTTTCAGGCTACGCGCTACGATTTCTCCTTGTGAGATGATATTTATATTTCCAGGAGTATACTGAACTATCTTACTCAACAATAAAGGATAGTGTGTACAGGCGAGCAATATTGCATCAGTTTCGGGGGCCTTTTCAAGCAAGGCATCTAAATACTTCTTCACAAAATAATCGGCACCTTCAGAATCATATTCACCATTCTCTATAAGTGGCACCCACATAGGGCAAGCCTGTGATGAAACTTTTATATCGGGATATAATTTTTGTATCTCTGTATCATATGAGCCTGAGCGTACTGTGCCTACTGTGCCCAGCACGCCTATGTGACGTGTGTGCGTGTGCTGACCAATGACTTCGGCAGTTGGGCGAATGACGCCTAAAACCCTTTTATCGGGTGCTATTTTGGGGAGATCCTGTTGCTGAATGGTTCGTAACGCTTTGGCAGATGCAGTATTACAAGCCAATATAACTAACGGGCACCCTTGCTGAAAAAACCATTCGACACACTGGAGTGTATATTGGTGTACAGATTCGAAAGAACGGTTGCCATATGGGGCGCGGGCATTATCGCCGAGGTAGATATAATCGTACTGCGGTAATTCAGCAGCTATGGACTTAAAAACGGTGAGTCCTCCGTAACCTGAATCGAATATGCCAATAGGAACCACGATTTCCCTGATTTTAAATATGATTTCCTTGATTTCTAAACAATAACCATGATAAAGGAGCAAAAGTAAAAGATAATTAGGCATTTATTACAGGGCTCTCGTCTATTTAGTAAATTTGGTTAGTATGAAAGGGGTAAGCTATGCCATATTGCTTTTCATTTTCTTTTTGAATGCCGGTATTTGCGACGGGCAGGAGAAAATAAGAACCATGCAGGATACCCTGAAGGAAGTAACGATCACAGATAATCATGTGCAGCGGGTATTACAATCGGGTAAAGAATATGTGGTAGATTATGCGTTTGCAGATGATCATATTTTAGTTGCCACCCATATATCATTCCAAAATGTTC
>Ga0206886_1065_pt1 | contig 22679 bp, 22 predicted proteins | sample Alteio_BWOrgHeat_92_FD_152952 | JGI IMG/M metagenome (GOLD analysis project Ga0206886, IMG submission 152952) | Enriched cells from forest soil in Barre Woods Harvard Forest LTER site, Petersham, Massachusetts, United States - Alteio_BWOrgHeat_Nextera2 ... | reverse complement strand
CGACTTGGGCATAGGCCAAGGCTGCCAGCACGGTGGTCAAACCAAGCGTTAACAAAAATTTGCGCACAGGGGAAAAGGGGATGGCTCCAAACGTCAGACAATAGAGAAGACTTTAACGTTTCAACCCAGGCAAGCCCGAAGGGTTGCAGGGGGTGGGCGCATTTTGCCAATTAAGGTTGGGTAAGACGATGTTTAAGCAAAGCGCTGTTGTCATTTGCGTAATGAAGAGCGCGGTCTGAAGCACTGCGCTACGTTCGAAGGATTTCCCTGAGATTTTTTTGAAATCGAATTAACCCTCCTCGGAATATTTTATTGTTCCATGCGCGGGTTCCGGTCATTCATGCGGGGATGGCTTTTTTCAAGATCAGCGTGCTGGTGTTTCTGCGCGATGGCGCGGGGCGGCAGTTGCTCATCCTGCGACGCAAGGCGCCGAACCTGGGCTGCTGGAGCCCGATCGGCGGAAAGCTGGAAATGGAGCTGGGCGAATCCCCATTTGAATGCGCGCGGCGCGAAACGGCGGAGGAGACGGGGCTCGTGGTGACGGACGCGGACCTGCATTTGTTCGGCTATATTTCCGAAAAAAATTACGAGGGCGGCGGGCACTGGCTGATGTTTTTGTTCGATTGCCACAAGGTGCTGCCCGCGTTGCCCACGGCGGGGGACGAGGGGCAGTTTGGATTTTTCACGCGGGCGGAGATGGACGCGCTGCCGGTGCCGCCGAGCGACCGGGTGCTGGTGTGGCCATATTATGACAAGCACCGGGGCGGGTTTGTGGCGTTGCGGGCGGATTGCGCACCGGACCAGCCGTTGCGGGTGGTGGAGGAGCAGATTTTGGGGAAGAAGGGGTAGAGGGATGAAGGAAGCAGGCAGGAGGAAAGTGGTACGTAAATACCCTTGCCCGGTGGGCGGGGGAGGCACATTTTACGGGTTACCTCAAGTATGAAAAACCCCCTTGTTCTTCTGCCTAAATTTTGTCGTTTGGTCCTGGTCGCCGGAGTGACCGCGCTGCTGCCAGCGACCGGATGGGCCGCGACATTTTATGTGGCGCCGACGGGGATCGATACCAATGCGGGCACGGTGGCCGAGCCGTTTGCGACGATCATGAAGGCGCAGGAAGCAGCCAACACCGGCGACACGATTTACTTGCGCGGGGGGACGTATAAGCTGACCAACGACCAGATTACCCAAACGGGGGGCGGGTATGCGTATGTGAACTCTTTTTCCAAAAACGGATTGAGTTATCTCGCGTACCCGGGGGAAAAGCCGGTGTTTGATTTTACGGCGGTGAAGCCGAACAATTTGCGCATGTGCGCGTTTTTTGTGCACGCGAATAATCTGCATTTCAAGGGCTTTGCAATCACGGGGGTGCAAATCACCATCGCGCGGACGCACACGCAATCGGAGTGCATCCGGGTGGAAAACGGGAGCCACAACACCTTTGACCAGTTGAGTATGCACGACAACCTGGGCATCGGCATCTACATGATCCGCCAAAGCGGGGACAACCTGGTGTTGAATTGCGACGCGTATAACAACTACGGCCTGGATTCCGGCTCAATCGGCAACAGCGACGGCTTTGGCTGCCACGTGCAAAAGGGCGCGACGGGAAATGTGTTTCGCGGGTGCCGCTCATGGAACAACAGCGACGACGGCTACGATTGCATTCACTGCGTGGAACCGGTCATTTTCGACCACTGCTGGTCGTACCACAACGGATACCAGGAGGGCACTTCGGGCGGTGATGGCAACGGCTTCAAAATCGGCGGCTGGAACGCGCAGACGCCGCCCAACCCGCTGCCGCGCCACACGGTGGAGTTTTGTCTCTCGGCGGCGAACAAGGCGAACGGCTTTTACGCGAACCACCAACCCGGGCAGGATGCGTATTTTTATAACAACACGGCCTTCGGCAACGGGAATAATTTCGATATGCTCGAGCGCCTGCCGGATAACGTCACCGATGTGCCAGGGACGCACGAGATTCTGCACAACAACCTGGGCTTTAAGGCGCGAGCCGCGGAGATCACGAAACTCGATGAAACGGGTGAAATGGTCTCAAATAATTTTTGGTCGCTGAATCTTACGGCCACTGAAAATGATTTTGAAAGCATTGACGCCACCCAGATGATGCAGCCGCGGCAAGAGGACGGAAGCTTGCCGAAAATCACGTTCATGCACCTGAAGAAAGGCAGTCAGTTTATTGACAAGGGGATGGATGTGAAATTGCTATTCAGCGGCAGCGCACCCGACCTGGGGTGCTTTGAATACACCACGCTGGCGACGCCGATGAAACTGACCGCAGTGGCGGGTGGTGCGAAGGTGACCTTGACCTGGGTGGCGGCGCCGGACGCGAAAACTTATACAGTGTGGCGTTTGAACAACGACGGCAGCGGCCGCCATATTGTTAATAGCACGATTACGGCCACGACTTTCACGGATGCGGGACTGACCAATGGCGCGGATTATTATTACAGCGTGTCGGCGGCGAATGGGACGGTGGCGAGTGACACATCGAACATTGCCAGCGCCACCGCGGGGGCGACGGCTGCGCCGGCACCAGCGGCGACCAGCGAAAGCAAAGCTCCGTAGGGGAGCGGCCTGAACCTTACTTCGATTCCACTTTCATTTTCTCCGGGCAATCGCTGGTGAGGTAATGGAAGCCGCGGTTTTGCCAGGCGGGGAGTTCGGCGGCGTTATTGACGGTCCAGACGGATAAAATAGCACCCGCGCCATGGAGGGCTTCGTATTCCGCGTCGGTTAGCGCCCAGGTGCGGTTTTGGCCGAAGCCGTCGAGAAACTTGGCGCGAATGGAGGAGAGCAGGTCGCCATAGACGTGAGCGGTGGGCTTTTTATTCAGTAACAGGAGCACGCGCCAGGCCGGGCGCTTTTTCTTGATGCGGCGCACAAGTTTTTCGTCGAAACTCATGACGACGGCGCGGTGGACAGGGAAGCCGGACGCGGCGGGCGGCGAGAGGAGTTTATCGAGCGCGGGGAGGATGCCCTCGAACTCGCGCGATTTTAATTCGATGAAAATTTCGCGTTCGGAATCGAGCGCACCTAGCACATCGCCCAAGGCGGGGATGCGTTCGGCGGAGAATTGGGGATCCATCCATGAGCCGACATCGAGTGACTGCAACTGGGCGAGCTTGCCGCGCTTGACGGTGTGCACGGGCTGGTTGGGCGCGATGCGGCGGGTGTCCGTATCGTGGATGACGGCGAGGTGGCCGTCGCGCGTGAGGCGGACGTCCACCTCGACGCCCGCGACCGGGAGCGTGAGGGCACGGCGCACGGCGGCGAGGGTGTTTTCCGGGGCCTGCGAGGAAGCGCCGCGATGAGCAAGAATTTTCAAGAGAGGGAGAGTAACCGAACGAAGGTGCGGAAGCTATTTCAGTTTTTTGAGGTGGGCGGCGGACAACGGCGTGGGCGTCAGCTTGCCCTTGGTGAAGGCGACATGGACGGTGGTGAAGTGGCCGTGGACGCAGCGCAGCGCGGCAGTGGGGCCGTCCATGCGCCAGATTTCAAAATGGAAATTGAGGCGCATGGGGTTGCGCACGCGCACCCAGAGACGTGTCTCGACCTCGTCGCCAAAACGCAGGGGGGCGAGGAATTGGGCGCAGACCTCGGCGCGCGGCCAGCCGGATTTTTTTGGCGGCGTCGAGTACGGGGATGCCGCGTTCGCGCAGGAAGGCGTGCTCGGCGGCCTCCATCCAGCGCAGGAGATTGGTGAAATGGACAAGGCCGGCGGCGTCCGTCTCGTGAAACTCGACGGCGCGGCGCTGGGCGAAGTGGTGGGGTTTGTCGGCCATGGGAAATTACGCGGGGAGCTCTTCGCGCTCGTCAATTAAATCCACCTGGTGATCCCAGAGGCTGGCGTAGCGGCCATTGGTAGCGCGGAGCTGGTCGTGCGTGCCTTGCTCGAGGATGCGGCCATGGTGGAGGACGACGATGTTGTCGGCCTTCCGCACGGTGGAGAGGCGGTGGGCGATGACGAGGACGGTGCGCTCGCGCATGAGGTTTTCGAGCGCCTGCTGGATCTGGCGCTCGGTGATGGTGTCCACGCTGGCGGTGGCCTCGTCGAGGATTACGAAAGGCGGATTTTTGAGCAGGACGCGCGCGATGGTCAGGCGCTGTTTTTCGCCCTGGGAAAGGCGGATGCCTTTTTCGCCGATGTTGGTGTGAAGACCTTTGGGCAGGGCGCGGACGAAATCCCACGAGGCGGCGCCTTCGAGCGCGGCGATCATTTCCGGCTCGGTGACCTCGGGGCGGACGAGGCGGAGATTTTCCGCGACGGTGCCCTCGAACAAAAACGGATCTTGCGCGACGAAGCCGACCTTGGCGTGCAGTTGGCGAAGGTCGAGCTCGCGGACGTCAATGCCGCCGAGGAGGACGCGACCGCCGGTGACATCGTAGGAACGCATGACGAGGTTCGCGACGGTGCTCTTGCCCGCGCCGGTGTGGCCGACGAGGGCGGTGACTGCGCCGGGCGGGAGATCAAGAGTGAAATCTTCGAGCACGGCGGGGCGGCCCGGGTAGGCGAACGTGGCGTGGTCGAAACGCGCGCCGAGGATGCCAGAGGGCAGGGGAGTCGGGTGGGGTGGGTTGGCGATTTCGACCGGGTGGTCGAGGATTTCAAACACACGCTCGCCGGAAGCGCGGCCCTGGCTCAGCCACTGGTTGATCTGGTGCAGTTGCTCGATGGGCTCGTTGAGCATCGTCGCATACATGAAGAAGGCGAACCACTCGGGGAAGGTGAAGGCGGCGGGGTCGTTCAAATGCAGCCAGCCGCCGACGCCGATGACAACGACGAGGCCGAGGTTGGTGATGAACGACGTGCCCGGGCCGTAGATGGACCAGGAGAAAATGGCCTTGAGGCTGGCGGCGCGCAGGGCCTGAGCCTTTTGCATGAAGCGATTGCTCTCATGCTCCTGGAGGCCGAAGGTCTGGATGAGGCGGTTGCCCTGAATATCCTCAACGAGGAGACTGTTCAAGTCGCTGGACGTTTCGCGCACACGCTTCCAGAGCTTGTTGGAATTGCGGGCGTGCTCGATGCCCCAGAAAAATAAAATGGGCTGGGTGGACAAGGCGCAGGCGGCGAGGAGGGGGTTTTTCTGCCAAAGGATGAAGCTGATGCCCACGAGACGCAGGAGGGAGCGCAGACCAGTGTCCGTGCCATCGAGGAGGACGCGCTCGACGTTGGCCACGTCGTCCACCACGCGGGAGGAGATTTCGCCGGATTTGCGCTGGTCGTAAAAGGAGATTGGCAGCTCAAGCAGGCGGGCGTGGACATCCTTGCGCAGGTCGAGGAGGAGTTTTTGTTCGAGGGAATTGTTGACGCGAATGCGCAGGCCGTTGAACAACTCGCTGGCACCGTAGAGGATGGTGATGATGGCGACGCCCCACCAGAGGTTCGCGGGGCTACCGTTGTCCATGACCGTCTGGGCGATGTGCTGGACCTCGTTGGGGATGCTGAGCAAAGCGACTGTCCCGAGCACGGCGAACAGGAGCATGACCAGGAACAGGCCTGGATAACGCCAAAAGTACTTCGAGACTCGCCAAACGGTGCGCATGGGGGAACCATGATGGAATTTTCAACGAAAAAAGGGAAGGATATATGGAGCCAGCGAAGGGAAACGCGCTGGTTGGCGGGCCCGCACGAAGGAACACTTTCCCCGGCGGGATGTTTTAGGGACAGGAGAACCGGAATTTGGCGAACGGGTTGCTTAACCCGAAAATAGGCCCTCTTGAGGTTCGACAACGGTTTGGAACCATCTATAATCAAAAAGTTTCTGTAAATTTGCTATGCAAGGAAAATCCTACCCCAATTACTACACCCGACTCGTTCTGACGCTTTTGCTGGCTGGGGCACTGGCTCCGGTGTTTGCGGCGCCGCCGCCCGCGACGCCCCCCGCCCCACTGACGGATACGACGGAGATGATCCGTGAAACGCGCGACACCGTGCACTCACTGGAGTGGCAGCATTACCTCAAAATCCCCCTCATGCAGATTGACCAGCGCGAATTGCTCCGCGCGTACATGGAGAATCTGGACGAGCGGCATCTGTTTCTTTTGCAGCCGGATGTGACGGGCTTTCAAGACCAGTTTGCCCCCACGTTGGTCCATAACCTGAAGGAGCTCGGCAACCTGGATCCGGCCTACGCGATTTTCACGAAATTCCAGAGCCGCCTGCATGAGCGCGTGGCCTGGATCAACAAATTTTTGGATAGCGATATCGACCTGGCGGGCAAGGATACGTTTCAACCCGACCGCACGGATTCGATTGTGCTGGAGACATCCTCCGGCGTGCCTTCGCCCTCGGGCGTGGTCAAGCAGCCGGTTTTTAATAAGGTGGACTGGCCGGCGACCCAGGCTGATGCGGACAAGTTGTGGTCGCAGCAGATTCGCTATGAAGTGATCAATGAAATGTTAGTCACAGAAACGCGGGATATCGACGCGGCCAACCAAAAGGCCAAGGATGCAGCCAACCCGCCCACAGCCTCGACCACGGATAAAGGAAAGACGACAACGCCGACTCCGGCCAGTGGGACGACGACTGCCACCTCGACGGGGACGGCAAATACCACGGCGAGCACGACTCCCGCCAAGCCCAAGACCCGGGCCGAGAAAACTGCCGATGCCAAAACCGAAGTGCGCAAGGCATACAACCGCATGCTCAAAAATTTGGACGAGACTGATGCGATTGATGTACAGGATATTTTTCTCAACACGCTGGCGATGCAGTATGACCCGCACAGCAGCTTTTTCACACAGAACGGCTTGGATGATTTCGACATCACGATGCGTAATTCGCTGATTGGCATCGGCTGCATGCTCCAACTCAAGGACGAGTATTGCACCGTCAGCGATCTGGTGCCGGGCGGCCCGGCATTGGAGTCTAACCTCTTGCATCCTGGAGACAAGATTGTGGCGGTGGGGGAAGCCACTGGCGACCTGGTGGATGTGGTGGATACCAAGTTGAACAAGACGGTGAGCCTCATCCGCGGCAAGGAAGGCACGCAAGTGCGCCTCCAAATCATCCCGGCCAGCGACCCGAGCGGCGCGGAGAAAAAAATCATCACGCTGGTGCGCAAGGAAATCAAAATCACGACAACGCTTTGCAAGGCCCGGATTATTGACCTGCCAATGGGCGATAAGACGGTGCCGATTGGCGTCATTGATCTGCCAACTTTTTATGGGAAAAACGGCCAGGGCGACACCTTCAGCACGACCGACGACGTGCGGGAATTGATCGGCAAGCTGAAGACGGCGGGCGTGCAGGGCCTGATTCTCGACGTGCGCCAGAACGGCGGCGGCTTCCTTAACGAAGCGATCGACCTGACCGGGTTGTTTATTCCGCCCAGCCCGGTGCTGCAGGTGCAGGATGCGCTCGGCTTCCTCAGGCAAATGAAGAGTGAGGATGTGCCAGTAGTATGGGACGGCCCGCTGATGGTGCTGGTCTCCAAGCAAAGCGCCTCGGCCACGGAAATCATGACCGGTGCGCTGCAAGATTATCACCGCGCGCTGGTGGTGGGCGACCATACGACCCACGGCAAGGGGACGGTGCAGCAGGTTTTCAATTTCGACGTGTTTGACCCCACGGAAAAAGGCGCGGCCAAGGTGACCATCGAAAAATGGTATCTGCCTGATGGCAATTCGATCCAGTCCCGCGGCGTCATTGCGGACATCTCGCTGCCGTCGGATATTGATTTCGAGCCTAGTGGCGAAGGCGATACAAAGAACGCCATGAAGTGGGACAGTGTGAAACCGGCGCCCCTGGTATTGGATGGCGACGGCCCCTGGCGCGCGTCATTGGTCAACGACACGCTGATCACCAAGCTGCGCGAGGAAAGCCAGGCTCGCCAGAACAGCCTCGATGAATTTACGGTGATGAAGAAGCGCATTGATTGGGAAAAGTCGCGCTGGTTCCAGAAAGACTACTCGCTGAATTTTGACCTGCGCATGAAGCAGCGGCTGGACGACATCAGCTTCCGCGATGATTTGCGGCAACGCCTCAGCGACCTGGCCAAGAACAACTTTAAGTCCACGGATATTATGCTGGATGCGGCCAAGGATCAGCAAAAGGATTTGAATGCGAAGAAACCCACCACAACGCTGAATGCCGATGGCACGGACGAACCCGTGGACGAGGCTGATTTGCCGATCGATTTCGACATCCAGTTGCGGGAGGGCCTGCGGATCATGGGTGATTGGCTGAATATGTCCGGTCACCTGCCGGATGGCAAAGTTGCCACGACCAGTGTAGATCCGGCGACGAGCACGGCCACAGCGGCCCCGACAGTGAGTGGAGCGCCCGCGACAGCAACGCACTAAATAAACGGCATTTGGGCAGGTTAGAGTGGATGCGCAAATCGTGTGTTTCCGGGATTGTTTTCCGGGCAATCTCCGGGCATGGTGGTGGTTGCTTTGTTACCCACTTATGAAGACTGCTGAAGTTATCGCCCAGCTCGCGCAATTGCGCGTGATTCCGGTTATTGTTTTGGAAAACGCCGCCGACGCCAAGCCTCTGGCGGAGGCTCTATTGACGGGAGGGTTGCCCTGCGCGGAAATCACTTTTCGCACGCCAGCGGCGTTGGAGGCCATTCGCGCCATCGCGCAGATTCCGGGCATGCTGGTAGGCGCGGGGACGGTATTGAAGCCCGAGCAGGCGCAGGCGGCGGCCGACGCGGGGGCGCAATTCATTGTCACTCCCGGGTTTAACCCCCGCGTGGTTGCTTCCTGCATCAGCCACGGCATTCCGATCACGCCGGGCGTCAGCGACCCAACCTGCATCGAAATGGCGCTCGAGCATGGGCTCGACGTGGTGAAATTTTTTCCGGCGGAGTCATTGGGCGGGTTGAGCTATCTCAAGGCCATCGCTGCGCCGTATAGCATGATGCGCTTCATCCCCACGGGCGGCATTGAGCCCGGCAATCTGCGCGATTACCTGGCGTTTCCCAAAGTAGTCGCCTGCGGTGGCACGTGGATGGTAAAGGCCGATCTGTTGAAAAACAAGGAATGGGGCAAAATCACCACGCTCGCGCGGGAAGCGGTGGCGCTGGCCAAGGGCGGCCAGAAATAACCCGGCGTTTCGACGGCACGACATTTTTTATTTTCAATGTTAAATATTGACCAGACCCTGGCCGCCAAGGATTTACGCCCTGCGTTGACGCGTTTTTGGCGTTTGTCGGGAGAGAAGATCAAGCTCATCGAGAAGCATTTCGATGCGGCACTGGGTACGCCGGTGTTTACCGCGGCTGGCGCGTACACCACGCGTGGCTGGACAGAGTGGACGCAAGGTTTCCAATACGGCTCGGCCGTGCTGCAATTTGACGCCACGGGTGAGAAGGAGTTTTTACGCATCGCGCGGGAAAATACTGTCTCCCGCATGGCGCCGCACGTGTCGCACATCGGGGTGCACGACCATGGCTTCAACAACGTCTCCACCTATGGGAATTTGCGCCGCCTGATGCGCGAGGGGCGAGTGCCGCACAACGAGTGGGAGCTGAATTTTTACGAACTGGCGTTGAAGGTTTCCGGCGCGGTGCAGGCGGCGCGCTGGACCAAACACGCGCGCGGTGGATTTATTTATTCCTTCAACGGCCCGCACTCGTTGTTTGTGGATACGATCCGCTCGTGCCGCTCATTGATGGTCAGTCACGCGCTGGGGCACAACTTCTGCGGCGAGGGCGACAAGCGCATCAACCTCCTCGAGCGCGCGCTGGCGCACATTCGCTCGACGGCGGAATTTTCCGTGTATTATGGGGAAGGCCGCGACACCTATGACGTGAGCGGGCGCGTCGCACATGAGAGCGTGTTTAACGTCAAAGACGGTGCGTTTCGCTGCCCGAATTCGCAGCAGGGCTACACCGGGTTTACAACGTGGACGCGCGGATTGGCCTGGGCGCTGCTCGGATTCGCTGAGGAGCTGGAATTTCTCGAAACCTGTGACGACAGCGAACTCAAGCCGCTCGGTGGTCGCCGCAGCCTCGAAGCGATGATGCTGAAGGCCGCCATTGCCACAGCCGAATTTTATATCGCAAATACGCCGACCGACGGCATCCCGTATTGGGACACAGGCGCGCCCGGGCTTGTGCACCTCGCGGATGATTATTTGGACCGTCCATCGAATCCCTTTAACGACCACGAGCCGATTGACAGCTCGGCGGCGGCCATCGCCGCGCAGGGTTTGCTGCGGCTCGGGCGTTTCCTGACCAAGCGCGAAAAAAAGCGCGCGGGCGCACGCTACTGGCAGGCGGGCTTGACCGTCTTTCGCACATTGCTGGACGAACCATATTTGAGTACGGCGCGCACGCACCAAGGGCTCGTGCTGCACTCGATTTACCACCGCCCGAATGGGTGGGATTATGTGCCGCCGGGTTCGAAAATCCCCCGTGGCGAATCCTCGATGTGGGGCGACTATCACGCCCGTGAATGCGCGTTGTATGTACAGCGTGTGATCGAGCGCGAGCCGTATTACACTTTTTTTGGCTGAACCTCTGACTACCCCCGGCCAAATTCATGCCTGCCAAACCCCTGACTGATTTTTCCCGACTGTGTCTGCACACGATCACGACGAGACCGTGGCCGCTGGAACAGGCATGTGAAAATTACGCCAAGGCGGGCGTGAAGGGAATCAGTGTATGGCGCGATACGCTGGTCGGTCGCAACGTGGCAGTTTCCGGAAGAAATTTGCGCGAGGCGGGCTTGAGCATTGTTTCGTTGGTGCGCGGGGGTTTTTTTCCGGCATTCAGTCTCGTAGATCGCCAAAAATCTCTCGATGAAAATCGGCGTTGTATTGACGAAGCGGCGGCGTTGGGTGCGCCCTTGATTGTCCTCGTCTGCGGGGCTGAGCCACGGCAAACGCTGGCAGAGTCACGAAAGCAGATTGCGGACGGAATCGCGGCGATATTGCCCCACGCAAAGGCGGCGGGAATCAAGCTGGCGATTGAGCCGCTGCACCCGATGTATGCGGACACGCGCTCGGCGGTAAACACGCTCAAGCAGGCCAACGACATCGCGGTGCAATTCGAATCGCACGTCGGCGTGGCGGTGGATGTTTACCACCTATGGTGGGACGACCAACTGGAGGCGGAAATCGCGCGTTGCGGTCAGCTGGGCAAGCTTTTCGCCTACCATGTATGCGACTGGCGGGTGCCGACCACGGACATGCTCAACGACCGCGGCCTGATGGGCGAGGGCTGCATCCCCCTGCGGCAAATTCGCAGCTGGGTCGAAGCGGCGGGATTTAATGGATTCATCGAGGTGGAGATTTTTTCGAATCGCCACTGGCAGACGGATCAGATGGAATTTTTGCACCAGATCAAGGAAGCTTACCTGCTGTACACTTAACCCCAACTTATGAGTAAAGACGCTAAAATCCATCGCGTGGGCATCGTCATGAACGGCGTGACGGGCCGCATGGGCACCAACCAGCACCTGCTGCGTTCGATCTCCGCCATTATCAAACAAGGCGGCGTGAAGGTCGGGCCGGCGGAATTCATCATGCCCGATCCGTTGTTGGTCGGGCGCAATGCGGTAAAGCTCCATCGGCTGACCCAAATTTCGGAGGCAAAGAAATACACCACGGACCTCAAGGCCGCGTTGGCGGATCCGGATTATTCGATTTATTTCGACGCGCAGGGCACGCTCCTGCGCTCGGCGGCGGTGAAGCAGGCGGCGGCGGCGGGCAAACACATCTATTGCGAGAAACCCACGGCAGTGACCACGGCGGCGGCACTCGACCTTTACCACGTCTGCAAAAAAGCCGGAGTGAAGCACGGCGTGGTGCAGGACAAGCTGTGGCTGCCCGGGCTCGTCAAATTGCGGCGCCTGATTGATTCCGGATTTTTTGGGAAAATTCTTTCGGTGCGCGGCGAGTTTGGCTACTGGGTGTTTGAAGGCCATACGGTACCGGCGCAGCGCCCATCGTGGAACTACCGCAAGGAAGAAGGCGGGGGCCTGATCATCGACATGCTGTGCCACTGGCGCTACGTGATTGATAATCTTTTTGGTGCGGTGGGCGCGGTTTCCTGCCTGGCCGCGACGCACATCCCCGAGCGCGTGGATGAAAACGGCAAACCCTACCCATGCACGGCGGACGATTCTGCCTATGCGACCTTTGAGTTGGAAAACGGCGTCATCTGCCACTTCAACAGCTCGTGGGTGACGCGCGTGCGCCGCGACGATTTGCTGACCGTGCAGGTGGATGGGACTAAAGGCAGCGCGGTCGCCGGCTTGCGCAAGTGCTGGACGCAGCACTACGGCAATACGCCGCGCCCGGTGTGGAACCCCGATGCTGACCAGCCGATCAATTTTTACCAGGGCTGGAGCGAAGTGCCGGACCAGGAAGAGTACGACAACGCTTTCAAAATTCAGTGGGAACTGTTCCTCAAGCACGTCGTGCTCGGCACGCCGTTCCCATGGACGCTGCTCGAAGGCGCCAAGGGAGTGCAACTCGCCGAGCTTGGACTGCAATCGTCCAAGAAACGCGCCTGGGTAAAGGTGCCGAAGTTGAAATAATTTTCCAAAAAATGAAACGCGTCGCACTCATCACGGGTGGCAGCCGGGGCATTGGGTTTGGTTGCGCCGAGCACCTGGCCCGGGCGGGGTTCGACCTTGCCATCAACGGCGTACGCGAAGAGAAACTCGTGGCCGAGCCGCTAAAGGCGTTGCGCGCGCTGGGGGCGGAAGTGGTTTATTGCCGGGGCGACATTGGCAAGACGACCGGGCGCGCCGCCATCCTCAAACAGGTGCGCGAAAAATTTGGCCGTTTGCACGTGCTGGTGAGCAATGCGGGCGTGGCGCCCAAGGTGCGTGCGGACTTGCTGGAGACGACGGAGGAAAGCTGGGACCACGTGGTGGGCGCGAACCTCAAGGGCGGTTTTTTCCTGACTCAGGCGGTGGCGCGCTGGATGGTTGAACAGAAGCGCACCGACCCCGCAGGCTTTCACGCGTCCATCATCATCGTGAGTTCAATTTCGGCGACGGTGGTGTCGATCAATCGTGGCGAGTATTGCGTGTCGAAGGCCGGGCTCGCGATGGTAACCGGGCTCTTTGCGGCGCGCCTGGGTGAGTTCGATATTCCCGTTTACGAGATCCGCCCCGGCGTGATCAAAACCGACATGACAGCGGGAGTGACTTCGAAATACGACAAACTTCTATCCGAAGGCCTCGCCGTGACGCGCCGCTGGGGCAAGCCTGACGATGTCGGCCGCGCGGCTGCGGCGCTGGCGCGCGGGGATTTTCCCTATTCAACCGGGCAGGTTATTATGGTGGACGGCGGGCTGGTGATACCGAGGTTGTAGAACGCCCAACTACGGACCGATCTTTTTGGGAGTTGGTGAGGTTCGGTGTCTGGGCGGGAGAATTAACGCAAATTTTTGGCGGATTTGCGGCGGCAGCGGCTCCTGTATTATAAACACCGTAATAGGAGGCAGGACTCGATTACCGGCGTACGATGAAACGACCCAAGGCGACGCAAAAAATGAAAACGAGACTTTTGGCTGGTTGGATGATGATTTTACTGGCGGCCTTAGGTCTGGCAGGATGTATGGCTACGTCTTTCGATCAGAAACCAACCTGGGTGGATGTTCCGGCAGCCAGCAGGACAGTTTCAGATGCTGCCAGCCAGCCGAGCGGTGACGATCCCGGAGCGCGGTCGGGCAACCGGATCCTGGTGGCCGCCCAGATCAATAGTCAGCCGGTTTTGTTGATGTTGGACTCTGGGTCCCAGGCGTTGATTGTGTGGAGGCGAACAGCCAAAAAGTTGGGCTGGAACTTACCGGTAGGGGGTGGAGGACTTTTGAATGGCCCAGTGGTGGCGGGAAATTTGACGGTCTGGAACAAGACGGCCCCGGTTTCGTTTTCCGTGATCGCTGCGCCGCCTGGGTCGGCAAATATGCAGGCGAACTCCAATCTCCCTCGGGACGACATGGCTGACGTGGACGGCATTTTGCCGTTGAACATTTTCTACCACAACAGCGTCCAGATTGACGCCGCCGACGCGAAGGCGTGGCTGCTGCAGGAATTGCCTCCTGATATAAAAAACTGGACGGCATTCCGCATGGCGAAAGTGCCTTTGGGCTCGTATTTGACGCCTCTGGCCTTTATCGCGACGTGGCCCGATGGATACCTGGGTGAGGTGAATATTGATACGGGCGACCCTCGCGACATCACCTTTTCGCCGAGTGACTGGAAGGCTTGGAAGGCACAGAACCCCAACGCTCGCCTGACTTATGCGTGGGTTACCGAGCAATCCATGGCCGGGCAACCGGAATTTGTGACTGATGAAGAAAGCTGGACCAAGGAATTTGACCTTGGTTCGCTCAAATTCACCGAAGCGATGGTAGGGTCGAATCAATCGTTTCTGGCGAAAATGTCGATCGATCTGGGTGGGTCGTATATGATGCTGGGTCTGCAAGCGCTCAAACAATTCGATGTCATCGTGGACGGCGTGGACGGGTTGATTTACTTCCGGGCGAAACAAATTCCACCTAACATTTACCCGCACAATCGGCTGGGGGCGGTCTTCCTCGCCAGCGGGCTGGATAAGCCGGTCCCGATGCGCAAATTGGCCACCATTGGCGATGACGCCGCGCTCAGCGCCAAAGTCGCGCCGGGCAGCCCGGCTTACGAGGCGGGCATCCGCGATGGCGACATTCTGCTCGGTATCGATGGATATGATCGCCCTACTACCGGCTTGCGGGCCATGCTGACGATGCCGCAATTTTTTTACCAACCGGCGGGAACCCAACTAACCTTGCACCTGAAACGTGGCGGGCAAGAATTTACGGCCAACGTCATTCTGCGCGACATTGTGGGGCCGATGCCGGAGAAGACGGGGACTGATAAGCCATGATAATGATCGTAGGGCCGCCGTCGGCCTAGATTTGGTCTTGAATCGACCGTGGGGACTTGAAATCGTTTAATATCATGAACCCCAGGCCCAAGGTCTTGATTGTTTTGTTCCTGCTGGGTTTGGTTCTTGGGTATGGATGGTATTGGAAGTTTGGGAATCACAAGCCCCGACCCGCCAGCCCTGCGACTACCATTACAACTTTGTCAACCGTTTCGACGTCGATGGCGGTGGCTGCCCCGAAGCCAATACCAGTGGCGGTCCCAGCAATCCCTGCGGCGGGTGCAGCCCAAGCCGAAGCAACCCCGAGCGCGGTAACGCCCGATGCAACCGAAACAACCGCGCAACTGGATGCAGCCATCAACGAAGCGACCCAACTGTTGCAAAACAAGGACTATGTTACATTCGTCCAGAAATTTTCCGCAGCTTCAGCCTCTACGAGTGCCTCGCGACAGGCCAGGTTGGATCAAATGGCGCAAGCCATGGCGAATCCGGCAATCAGCAATGAAGTTGACGGCTACCTGACCGATCTGCGCTCACTTTCCAGTCTGACTCCGGTAATTAGCAACAACGGCAAAACCGCGACGTTTCAAATAATCAAGGCTGATGGCTCGCCCAAGAAAATCGTCATGAAACAGGGCTCCACTGGCATGTGGTATTTTCAGACAATGTAAATTGGCGACTCGACGTAAGGGCAAAATGGGCAACGCGCTTTATTTGTGAGCCAACATTGCGTCAAGCGGGAAGAAGTTTTTTTTCGCATTGCTTGAGTCGCAGGTCGAAGTTTAACGGTAGGCATGATGATGAAAACTTTGCTCGTTGCGATCGGGTTGTTATTGGCAGGGGGGCTGCACGCGCAGGCCCCGGTGTGGCAGCCCGCGGCGGGGTACACGCAGGTGCCAATCTGGCCGGGTGCGGCGCCGGATGCGCAGCCGGTAACGGTGCCGGAGGATATGACGATAGACCCCAAGGAGCTGATCGGTGGCAAAACCGTGGTGGCAGTGGGCCATGTCTCGCAGCCGACGATGACGGTCTATTCGCCCAAGGGGAAGAATACGGGCGCGGCGGTGGTGGTGTTTCCAGGTGGAGGCTACACAATTCTGGCCATGGATTTGGAGGGCACGGAGGTGGCGGATTGGCTGACGTCGAAGGGAATTACCTGTATATTGTTGAAGTACCGGGTGCCGGATTCGGGGCCGCACTACGACCCGCAAGTAAAGCTGGAAGTTTTTCCCAAAGCGCCAATGGCACTGGAAGACGCGCAGCGGACGATGGGGCTGGTGCGCCTGCACGCCGCGGAGTGGAAGATTGACCCGCACAAGATTGGGGTGCTGGGGTTTTCCGCGGGCGGGCACTTGGTGGCGGCGATCAGCAATCATTTTGACCAGCGGATCTACCCGGCGGTGGATGCGGCGGACAAGGAAAGCTGCCGCCCGGATTTTGCGGTGGCGGTTTATCCGGGGCATCTGGCGTCCTGGCCCGGCAAGCCGGATGAAACACTGGGATTGAACCCGGATATTGCCTCGCATATCACCGCCCAGACGCCGCCGACGTTTATCCTCCAGGCGGAGGATGACCACGTGGACGGGATCGACCAATCGCTGGTTTACTACATTGGACTAAAGAACGCCGAGGTCCCCGTGGAGATGCATTTGTATGCGCAGGGCGGCCATGCGTTTGGGCTGCGGCCCACGAAGCTGCCGATTACAGAATGGCCGCAGTTGGTGGAGAAATGGCTGCGGACGATTGGGATGACGGGGGAGTGAAGGGGGGCGCGGTCAACTAGCCAGATCTTCGGGCGCTTTTATCATTTAGTCGGCAGCCCGATGGGTTTGCGCGCCAAGAGCAGTAGGTTATTTTGCCAATCTGCTGGCAGACTGCGCTGCAGGCCATCGCGCAAGCGAGAACGCCAGGAGATTCGTTCCCGCGGCTGGCCAAGAATCTGGTGGTAGGCTGCCAAATCCTCCCGGCTGGGCATCGTGTCAACGCATATGGAGGTTACCACTTCCAGGCCGTAGTAGCGCATGGTTTTCTCCAATTCGGGGCGAGTAAATTCGCGCTGATGACTCGTGTAGTTGTCATCAGTTTTGAGGAATTTATCTATGGCCGTGGGATGGGCGGTCTTGCGGCGGACAAAGGCCAGCCACTGGCTCAAGCGCAGGCCATTGGGGGTGCTAATGATGAGGTATCCGCCGGGTCGCAGCCGGGCAATCAAGTCCATCATGGTGGGGCGCAAAATGGACAAGTGTTCAATGACATCCACCAACGTGATGGCATCGAATTGTTCGTTCGTCGGCAAGTTGGTAAAGAAATTTTTGGCGAGACCCAATTGATTGGCCAGGGCCAGGTGTTCAGGGCCTGCATAAGGCTCATACCCCGTGGCGTCGAAGCCAGCGTGCTTGAGCAGATGGAGAAACAAGGGGAAACCGCAGCCGTAATCCAGCACGCGGCCCTGAAAACCCGGATCAAGCCCATCCTCAAGAAACTGCAGGGTGGCCGCGTAACGGCGAAGATTTTTCTTCAGCATGGCCGCCAAGGCGGCCTGCTCCGGCGATAATTGCCGAATGATTTGCGCGGTCCAGTCGGTTATTTTTGGTCCGTTCATGAATGAGGGCTGGCGCACACTATTGATAAAAAATTATTTTTTCAAGGCTGCTGCGAAGTGGAGGTTGAGTTATTCCATCAATTGAAAGCTAACCTATGCACACGAGGCGGGCATGCGTTTGGGTTGCGGCCCACGAAGCAGCCGATTACAGAATGGCCGCAGTTGGTGGAGAAATGGCTGCGGACGATTGGGATGACGGGGGAGTAAGGCGAGAAATACACGAAGCAGAACCTCGCGCCGCCCTGACGTTCCCTTTTGGACACCAATTAGTCGACCCCTACTGTACGAGCGGCACAAATTCCTGACTGCCGTCGTTGTTCAATACAAGAACGCCGATGGGTTTGCCGCTGGCATCATACAGGATTTTGCTCAATTTACTGGCAGAAGAGGAAACTGGTGCCGGAGCGACCGGGGCTGGCGCAGGAGCGGCGACGGTGGGTGCTGATGCCACGGGTGCGGGGCTGTAAACCGTTACCGTGTTTTGCGGGTAGTAGTAGTAAACGGGAGTTGGACTGGAATAGGTCACCACCCCGGGTTGGTAAACATAGTAATTGGGGTAGAAGAGGCTTTGCCCAAGACCTACACCCAGCCCAAAGCCCAAGCCGCCAATAAACCCACGGCCACCGACGAATCCCCGACCACCGATAAACCCACGACCGCCAAAATCACGCGCTTGAGCCGTGGCGGGCATTAACCCCGCAAAAAGCCCCAACGCCGCGAAAACAACAATAGCGCGAAAGGCGAGAGGCGAACGTTTCACACGGGAAACAAAACTGGAATGGCAGGTATTCATTTTTGGGTTCTTTGGTTCAATCACGTAAGACAAACCAATCTAAACAAAGTTGCCATTATTCGGAGTGAAAGTCAAGAAAATTGACTCGGCGGATGGTGGCGAATAATCCGATATTTAATTTCTACAATTGATAATAAATAATCTTTTAAAGATTGTCGAAGGCCGGAGTGGTAGGCGAGGCCTTTTTATTTTTCAAAGAGGGTGGGGATGCCACCCCGCCGTGGATAAAATTGACTGTCTGCGCAATCTGCCGTTGCATGGCGGCACCCCTTGGGGCCGAATCCCCGGCCCGCCCAACTCAGGAGATTGTGTCATGAAAATCTTTCGTGCTGCTGTGGTACCGTTCATGGCTTTGGCCGCGCTTTTTTCCGCCTGCGCGACTGCGAACTCAGGAAGTGAAAAATCTTCCGCCAAGCCCCGGCCGGACGCGACGGTCGTCACCCTTGACACCTCGATGGCCGCGCCAGACTGGGCTGTGACTGAGCGCCAGTTTATGGCGGACGTGACGGCGGCGTGCCTCGAGTTCTACCACAAGTATTATAACGACCAGGCCCAGCTCCAAGCCGTCCTGCGCTGGGGGGCGGATGACGGCCCCGACGACGCGTTTGAAAACTTCACCGGCTGGCCGGAACTCCACGCCCTCGGCGCGCCGGACGAGATTCTGCAGACCTACCTCAAGGCCAACGACGCGATGATCGTGCAGTACACGAATGCGAAAACCGTCGAGACGCCCATCGCGCGCGAGGGGATGTTTTACAAGGAGTTTGAAGTGCAGACGGATTGGATGCATCTCGGCGAGTGGTCGAAAATCCACAACCGCGAGGGCCTCTCGGTACCGAACGACCCGAAGTACATCGAGCGGGCGCGGCGCTATGCGGGCTTTTACATGAATGAAGACCCCGAGGCGCCAAACTACGACCCGAAGCTCAAGCTGATCCGCAGCCTCCTCACCGGCAGCCGCGGGCCGATGCTGCGCCAGGCCACGCCGCTTGACTGGGTGGGCGACCCGGTGGACATTTCGAAATTCCCCGCCGTCCACGGCGAGGCCAATTATGAGGAAATGCTCGCGCACTACAATGAATACACCGATGTCGTGGGCGATTCATTCCTCAACCTTGGCGCGACGACTCTCCCGACGACGGCCTACATGCTCACGCACGACGCCAAATATAAAAAATGGCTGATTGAATACATGGATGCCTGGGTTGGGCGCATGCAGCAGAATAACTGGATTATCCCCAGCTATGTCGCCCTTGACGGGAAAATCGGCGGCCCGGACAACAAGTGGTGGGGCAATGCCTACGGTTGGGGCTTCAGTCCCATCAGCACCAGCCAGGCGAGTTTTGGCCAGCGCCAAAACCGCAACCGCATCCAGCGTTCGCTCGTCGGCTTCAACAATGCACTCTGGCTCACGGGCGACCAAAAGTACGTGGACGCCTGGCGCAACATGATTAATTCCATCAACTCCAACGCCCAGACCCGCAATGGCCGCACGCAATACCCGACGATGTATGGGGCGGACGGCTGGTATGGCTGGGCCAACCAGCCCTGGAGCGTCGGCGCGTTGCAAGTCTGGTATTGGTCCATGAAGCCGGACGATTTGGCGCGCGTGGCGCAAAACGGCTGGGTGGCCTACCTGCAGGGAAAAAACCCGAATTACCCGCTGACGGCGCTGGCCGCCGACAACCGCACGATGCAGCGCCACTTGCAAAATTTTCGCGCCGATACGACGACCCCCGCCACCCGCCTGGCGGACAACGAGCTCGACAACGACCCTGCGGGCGGCCCGGTGGATTCGCTGCTCCAACTGATGCTCGGCGCGCTGCCCATGCCCGATGGCGCGCGCGACGGCGGCTTGATCAACGCGCGGCTGCGTTATTTCAACCCCGTGCTCAAACGGGCGGGCCTGCCTGAGGATGTGGGCGCGCTCGTCTCCGGGCTGACGGATACGACGACCACCGTCACGTTCGTGAACTTGAACAAAACCGAGGCACGCACGTTTGTGGTTCAGGGTGGGGCATATGCCGAGCACCGGATTGATTCCGTGGAGAGCGATGGAAAAACCACGCCGGTTAACTCCACGAGTTTTACGGTGCACCTCGCCCCCGGTTCTGGCGGCACGCTGACGCTCACCATGAAACGCTACGCCGAAGACCCGACCGAACTTTTCCCGTGGGATCAGAAGTGAGGGGGGGGGCTACTGCCCGGCCAACAAACGGCAGAACTCCGCCGACGGAACTCAAAATTGGCCGAGGGCCGCAATAAGACATATCCCAGATTAAAGGCACCCCCCTCCCCCCCGTTTAGGTTTGATTAGGTTTGAATAGCTGTGAATTCGCTTGAAGAGAGCGATGGTCAGAAGGCGATTCGCCTTTGGTGACCGGCGCGAAGATTTTGGGCAAAAACAAACCCGGCTCTCATGCGCGGCGGCAGGAGAATGACAAAGAACAGCGGTGGATTTGAAGGCGGGGAGAGTGCAGCATTGAGGCAAAAAAAGGAAGGGATGGGTTGGCTGCGTTGGGTAGGTTGGATGGGTTGGAAAGGTTGGGTGAATCTATCGAGTGGGAAATGGGCAACTTGAGCCGTTTTGGGCTCTTTTCGGCCCCTCCCTTTTGGGCCCTGGTCGATTGAAGCCCAAAGAGCCCGAGCATCAGCAGCAGGAGCAGGCGAAGCGGAGGGGGTATGGTGCTACTGATTGGCGTGCGGTTGATAATAAAATTGTAGCGAGTTTTTACCTAAGTCGCGGCCGATTTATTACGTCCAATAGCCCTTCAAGCTCACGACCGTATTCGGTAGGGCTGTAATCTTTGTTTATTCCGTTCATTAGAAATTCACTGTTTATCATTTGACAAACAATTTCTATGTCGTTTCTCGCTAATGAATTACTCAAAGCATATTCGATAAACTGCTTTTTTTCTCCGATGGCCTTATCTCTGAGTTGTCGCAGAATTACGCGTTGTCGCTCTGTAAACATATAAATGTTCATCGTCCGATTCCTCCACTATTGTTGGCTCAACCCGTTACTACATCCGAGCCGTTCAAGCAGTTTGGATGCAAAGCCCTTGTATTGAATCGCCGCTGGGTCGGTGCGCGCGCCGACATCCTTCAGCGCGTTTTCCACGTAGGTTTTCGCCTGCGCCTGTTCACCCAGCAAAAACAGTCCGACCGGCAGCCGGTAATCCAACATGAACTTCACGCCATAGCGGCCCGCCTGCATCGTTTCCACCAAGCTCCGCAGGTCGGCATTGCGCCGCATGAACGGCAGGCCGTAAATTTCCACCGAACGTTGCAGCATTTCCAAGTCGGGATCAATTGGGTGGTTTTCGGAGAACAGGAACCCAAAGTAAGAATTCTCCGGCGCAAGATAGCCCACATTGGTCGAAAGGGTGGCAGGATTAGTTTCATCAAATTCATACCCGCTTAATTCAGCAACCAGACGCTCAATCTGTTGATGTAGGATACCAATAACTGGATTAACCGCAAACATACTATTCTCTTTACGGGCAGCCGTATTCAAGCCGACTGTTCCCAAAACGTCCTGATCAATTTCAATGGAAAAAATCTTGAACTTGCCACGCTTTTTAAAACCCATGGCTTCCAATTTTTTTTGAACCGTCTTAAGAACGGTTTTCCTTAAATTTAAAGACGCACTAGACATAACTGATAGAAAATTGCTTTTTTGAGGGTTGCCGGGGTTCGGGGGTGGAGGAGCACCATTACAGACCCAGCTTTTGCACGAGTTCTTCAATAGTGAGGTGGTGATGAGCGGCCACGGGTTTGAGGACACCACCGAGCAATGTCCCCAGCTTGAGTGTGCGGTGATTGGGCACCGTGATATGGTGGGTGCCGTTCACCTGAGTCGTCAGCCGGATATGCGAACCGTCCTGACGCACCTGTTCATAGCCGAGCACGCGCAAGGCCCGGGTTAGCTCGGCCCCGTCCACTTGACGGGGCATTTTCACACTGCCAGCACCTCGTCGTGGACAAAGTGGAGCCGGATGACGCGGGGCATTGCCCCGGCGGCACCATCGCCATAATGGCATTGCACGGCGTCGCGTACCATTTGCCGTAATTCTTCCAGCGTTTCGCCTTCGGTGGCGATGGAAGGCCCGAGCGCGACGGCCACATAGCCGCCATCAATCTCGTCTTGAGTGACCTCGAAAATGATTTCGCTCATAGGTAGGAGGCTACATGGTCGGCGCGTTTTGGGCAAGCCCGTCTTGGAGGTGGACAGGAGTGCGATTCCAGTAAATATTTTGCAAGCGGGCGCAGCAAGTCTGCACCCCTACAACAAAGATGAATTGGGCCGTCGCAAGCGACGCCCCTACGCCTAGCCGCAAAAAGGTTTTCTGAAACTTTAGGGGCCCGGCTTGCCGCAGCCTATTTTTGGCGAACTTGAGATAAATTCTTGGTAATCTTTCCCTTGCGGGAGG
>Ga0206886_1064_pt1 | contig 22815 bp, 21 predicted proteins | sample Alteio_BWOrgHeat_92_FD_152952 | JGI IMG/M metagenome (GOLD analysis project Ga0206886, IMG submission 152952) | Enriched cells from forest soil in Barre Woods Harvard Forest LTER site, Petersham, Massachusetts, United States - Alteio_BWOrgHeat_Nextera2 ... | reverse complement strand
CCGGATAGGGGGGAAGCCCTAACCAGCTTGTTTACTCGCGTTTCACTTGAGCGGGACACGAGATTCGAACTCGCGACATCCAGCTTGGGAAGCGCTCGGGAAATGGCGAAATGAGCCAAATTTCAGCGCCTTGCGTGACGGAAAAATTGACGGAGGCGGCGGATGATTCACGGTGCGCCACGGTGCGCGGAGATGATTTGTCCGAAACGTCTCGAGTTGTGGTGGGGGCGGAGGAGCTCGTGCGAGAGGCGATCAAGGTGGCGATCGACGCGCGGGATGACGAGCTCGCGGTGGAATTGCTCGCGGTGCTTCATCGACGACGGCGGGCTGCGGTCGCGGATCGGGATACATGAACGGCTTCGACGATGAGGCGTTCTTCGGCGCATTTCTCGCTACCTGCGATGGGCCAAATGGCAGTTCACGTAGAACCAAGCTACGATGTAAACATGTCACGTATTGTTGAATGGAATGGACAGAACGTGCCCGAGGAAATGCGTTCCCTTCCTCCTGGCCGATACGTTGTTGAAGCCATGGATGAAACGAACACGCTTACTGCGGACGAGGAAGATGGCATTAGGCAGGCGCTTGCCTCTCTGGAAGCAGGACGGGGCAGCCCGATCGAGAAGGTGCGTGAGCGCACGCTCCGCGCCTTGAAGCGGTGACGGTCCTTTTCTCGCCGGAAGCCGAGGCGGATCTCCTCGCTGCGCTTGACTACATTCGAGAGCGGAATTCTGGCGCCGTTCTGAAGCTTGCCGAACGCGTATTTTCTACACTCGAGCAACTCGCATCCGAGCCCATCGATGGGCCGGAGCACACGTTGACCACCGGGGAGCTCGTTCGTGGCTGGCCGATTCGCCCCTTTCGGATTTATTACCAGCGTCGTTCGGATGCCATCTATGTCTTGCGCGTCTACCACCACGCACGACGGCCTATTGTGAAATAGGGCGCCGCGGTCCCCAGGATTGGGCGGGACCCCATCGCGTAGGCCGGTAACCCATAATTGGACGATGCCCACTCCTCGAGAGAGAACCGCTCGAATCACCGCTTCGAACGCGGTGATCAGGATGGACAACTATCCTGACGCTTACCGTCCGGCCGCGTTTGGAAGTCGATGCGGAGTGGTTCACCGAGGGCCGGTCCGAAGACGTGCTCGCCGATTAGCATGCATGCGAGCAGCCACGCGCCTACGTCGTTTTCAAAAACGAATCCGCCGCCACCCGTGTTCTTCGGCGGCGCAACGTTAGCAGACATCCTGCGCTCCCATCGCTTCTGTAGCGGTGACCTGCCGGAGTGCGCCAGGACCCGCGTTCATCGGCCCCCCGCTTCGCGCTGCCCCTCAAACCCACGCGGGGTGCGTGTCGCTTCGAAGACCGGGAATGCGCGAAGGAACTGCTCCCACAAATTCGCTCGTGACGACTCGTCGAGAATTGACACACGGTCGAGATGAGCAGCATTGCCGCGCTCGATACTGTCTCTCTTATTCATGGAGCTTTGCCCCTATGAGAATGTCAGCAAATATTTTCCACTCGAGCTTTTCTGGAATTGGTAGGCCATGGTTTTGATAAAAACCATCCATATCTGCTATCCAGGCGGCCATGGCTTCCAAAAATGCTGGAATGTCTCTATTTTCCCAGGATTGCAGGTTTAGTAAATAATCCTCCTTTAATGATTCTAAAAACACTATAAAATCTTCTCTTGTTTCGATTTTTCTTACTTCAGAATACTCCATTCATTTACCTCAATTGCGCTACCTCGATGAGTTGGATATGTTCATTACATTGTACATAGCAAGAAGAGAATGAACAGGAGAGGGGGGAGATATGAAGGAGGGGTGAACGTAGGGGGGCGCCTGTATTCGACATTCCCCTTCCGGCACAACTTGGACAGAGGCGGGGGTGTGGCACACGCTCGAGCACGATCCCAACCAAACAGACCTCGCTCGGGAATCATCCAAAGTCCGGATCCCGTGTGGTCCGAAAACTTAAACGCGGCAAATTGGAGGCACGTCGACGCGTTGGTGACGAGGTCACCGGGATTCGGCGGCTGCGCTGCCGTCCACCGACTCCACGTTACTCGATGTGCATGAAGAACCCGGAGAGTCGGTAGCGCGCGGTCAGCTCTGTGGCGGTTACGACTTCCTGGCCAACGAGCGGATCGGCGATCGTCCAGCGGTTGTCATCCCGCGCGAGCACCGCAATGAAATGGCCAAACCCGTCGAGCTTCACTCCGAGGATGCCGGGCAGTGTGATCCCATCCGGGAAGCGGTTGAATTGGAACTCGGCGGTGTAGCCGTGACTGCGCAGCGCGCGCGCGAGGTACCACGCCTCGGTGCCGCTCGCTGACGACCACGCCTCGCGCGCGAGCGTGCTCTCGCGGAGGGGCCCTCGCCCGAGAAACCGGATCACCGTCGCGGCGCTGGCCGGGCCGCACGTGGATGGGGTCGACTGGAGGCACGCCTCGCCGCGCCATGCATCGACAAGCTGGGAGACATCCAGCGGCCGGACGATCGGCTTGGCGAATGGGATCTCGACGAGCGCAATCGCCACTGCGTAGCCGCCGACGACGACCGGGCGCGGCAATAACGTCCTCCACGCGACAATCGCCACGAGCGGGATCGCTAGCGCCAGGTCGGACGCGGGCGACGCGCGAAGCCGATACAGCCACTGCATCTCGGGTAGCAGGTGGACGTAGTAGAAGCAGAACGAGAGGGCGGGGAGGCTGGCGAGCGACAGCGCGATGGCGACGATGCGGCGCCCGCGCGGTTGCAGTCGCGCGCTGCCGCGGTCGACGGCGTTCGCCAGGAGGATCGCGATCACGACGATCGTGAGCGCTCGGATGGTCACCTCGGTGCGTGTGCTCATAACGTTCGTAGCATGCGCGAACTTTGGGCGGCTGCGCGACGACAAGTACGTCGCCCCATGATTTGGACGTAAAGTTCCCCTTTTTTGCCGCCAATCATGGAAGTTTTTTGACTGTCTTTGTTCAGTGTCGCAGTGGCGGTATCGACCCGAATACTGGGTCGCCACCTCCCGCAATCTCACCGATGCCGCCGACGAATTTCTGAAGGACGTACGCCATCTGATTGTCGATAGGGATCCTCTCTACACCACCCAATTCAAGAATGTGCTCGGTTCGACGCCACGAACGGCTCGGTGGCTCTAAGCCAGTATCGACGCGCAGCTGCATAATTTCAGGCCGATCGCTATTCGGACTACACGGGATTGCGATCCCCGCCAATGGATCCGCGCTCGCATTCGTGAACCGCACGGAACCGCCAGCGATTATTGGGGAATACGCTATTGCGCTTATCTTTCGTATTGATATATGCGCTGCATGAAATACCTGCAAAACTTCGCCTTAAGTTCCGTTGTTCTCTGCATGCTCCAAGCTTCCTGCAGCAGCACGGCCAGCAACACAGAGACTCAACCTGTCTCCTCAACTCCTCTCAACGGAACAATTGCAGGTGCATCGTTCTCGGCGAAGGGGGCTGTTTCGCTTCCATTTAACGCGAACAATATCTCGTTCGCAATCTTCGATCACGATGTGAAATGTGCTTCCGTTCTTAGTATTTTGAGTAATTCTCAAGATCGGTATCTGTCCGTCATCGTACCATGGCCCCTCACTGCGGGTTACACATGGGCGAGCGGGCGCGACGTGAATGGCGCTACAGCGAGCATCATTGTCGGGAATGCGACTAATGCCGCGCAGGGGCGAATTGAAGTTGTATCGGCTTCGTCAACAAATGCTGTTCTGCGCGTGCGGGCGCAGGCGGACAATGGATCCGTTGAGGGCGAAGTACAGGTTAACGTTTGCCCATAGCCCCGCCTCGCAGCTTTACAGCATACAAGTTTTATAAGTAGGTGGATGGGGTAAAAGAATACCCCGCTATTTTGTCCAGCCGAACAACGGTCCGAGAGCGGCGGCGCGGTGGTGTTGTCGCTCCCGTTTGGTCCGAAAACATAAACGGGACGAATTTCCAGCGCCTGATTGCCAATCTGAGGCCATGCGCCGAGGCGACACAGTCAATTTGACGCGCTTGCGAAATAATGTGCTGCGGCAATATCGCCGAAACTGAATTATTTCACCCATATCAAATTACATAACAATTCCGCTTACCTACATTGACGATTCGATCTTCTCCGGTAGAACCGCGCCGTATCCAAGTGACTCAAGCGGGCGGCACCAAAGATATCCAACGAATTAAGGCGCGTAATCGGCTGGGAAAAATCCTAACTGGCCGCTATCGCCTCGATGAAATCATCGCTATGGGTGGAATGGCCACGGTCTACCGAGCCTCGCATTCCAACGGTCATCTATTCGCCGTTAAAGTCCTGCATCAATCCGTAGTATCCGATTCAATTACCGAAAAGCGATTTCGCCGAGAAGCCGAATTTGCCAATCTCGTAAAGCACCCTGGAATCGTCCCCGTTCTCGATAATGACATCCTCGAGGACGGCAGCGCGTTTCTTGCGATGCCTCTCATCGAAGGGAAAACGCTTCGAGAAATCGTCGTAGAACGTGGCACTCTGTTGCCCATTTCACAAATCGTAAAAATCGCATGCGACGTCCTGAACGCACTTCATGCGGCCCATAGCAAAGGGATCGTTCACTGCGATATCAAGCCCGAGAACGTCATGATGACCCCGGCGGGCGAAGCGAAAATACTCGATTTCGGCATTGCCCGATTTTTCGATTCTTCCAATGCGGAAACGACAACGCATAGCGGGCGCGCCACTGGAACTCCCGCGTATATGGCCCCGGAACAGGCTCGCGGCGAGAAAGAATCTGTCGATGTCCAAACCGATATTTGGGCTGTAGGCGCATTACTCTTTTGGCTGATTACGGGGCGCTTTGTGCACGAGGCCAATACACCCGATGAAATGATCTCCTTCGCGGCGTCCTGGCCGGCACACAAGCTCCGCGAAATCGCGCCTGAAACGCTTCCCGAGATCGCGCGAATCGTCGACAAGGCCCTCTTGCGGGACAAGGCGCAACGCTGGGGAAGCGCGTTTGCCATGCGAAGCGCCTTACTAGCTGTCGACACGCATCCCGTCGTGAGACCGACGACCCAGGATAAAACGCCGCTTCCTGTCACGGCTACGCGGGATGTCCTCGCGGTCGAGCGTCCCCGTTCCAACCGGAGAAGCCGCGTCATCGCTCTCATGGCAACCCTTGCGACAACGGTGGCGGGCGGTGCGATCGTCGTCGGTATTCGCGGCAATAAGACGCCCCAAGAATCGAAAACCAATCCCAATCCCGCACTCGCAATTGAATCTCAAGACTCCAATGTCATACTCGCCTATTCAGGCGGCCAGCAGTATTGGCGAGAGGCCTCCATTCTGGCGGCACGAAACCAATTTGCAGACGCTGCTCAACTCGAACCGAAACTCGGCGATGCTCACCTGCGCTACGTTGCGTTGTCCGAATGGACCGATCCACAAGCTCGCGAACACTTGAATGATGCGAAGAAAGTGCGTCCTACGCTGTCGGACAAAGACAAAGATCTGCTCGATGCGCTCACTCCGGCCGTCATCGATTTGCACGATGTTGGGGTTACGCTTTCTCGTCTTCGTGATTTGAATCGGAAATACCCTTCTGATTTCGAGATTCAAAGCACATTCGCATTGCATCTTGTTCACACGCATCATCTGGAAGAAGCTTTGAAAGAGGCTAAAGCGATTTCATCTCAATCGAATGTTGCGTTCGGAGATTACATTGCTGCGCGCGCTTATGCCGAAGTAGATGATTTGAAAGGCCTTCACGCATCGCTGAACTCGTGCTTAAAAATAGCGCCGGGCTCGGGCGATTGCAGGTATTTGTCGACCGTCGTCGCGCTCAATGAAGGCGAATGCGCGCGTGCGGAGCGCGAAAGTCGACTTTGGAATGCGGCCCTACCGAAAGACCCCGATCCTTATTTCTACCTCGCAGAATCTCTCACGGGCCTTGGACGATCACCCGAAGAAATTCGGTCTGTTTTCGAACAATGGTGGCATCCTCAGTCCGCCGCCGATAGACCCATTCGCCAATGCCGCGACGAAGGTTTAATCGCTCTTTTGGCAGGCAATTTCAAAGGTGCGGACGAAGCGTTCCAATCATGCGAAACGGCGCCCACTGCCGGACAGGACGCTTATCACCAGGGTCTCCCTCGACTTCTGCGATGGCAACTTGCACGCGAACTCGGCGATCGAAAGCGCACTACCGAATTCGCCAAATCGTATATCGCCGCGAGCTCCGCATGGAACGATAGTGAGAATTACGACACGCGCATTGATCGCCATCAGCTCGAATATATTTCGGGGATCATATCGGCGGAAACGTTTGCTCGTAGGCGCGACGAATGGCTTGCCGAGCCTATCCCGCCCGAGCATTATTTCGCCCTTCCGGGAGTTCGTTGGTACCAAGCCTACGCGTTTCCCGCAAAAACGGTTGATGATGCGAAAGTGGCAATGGCGCATTTGCCCACTTCGAAACCCATTATTCCAATTCACATTCGCCATGCACACGTCAGCGAAACTATTGGAGCCGTCTTTCTTCTCGCCGGCGACTTGGATTCCGCGCAGCCCATGTTGAATCAGGCGGCGCACACATGCACGGCCGCAAGCATCCTGAGCGTGATGCGTGCTCGCTACCTCCTTGGGACTCTGTACGAGGCAAAGGGCAATGTGCCTGCTGCGTGCGAGGCCTACGGAAGTGTTCTGGCAGTTTGGAAAGCCGACACCGGCAGCCAAAGCGCCCGGCTGGCGAGCGAAAATAGGAAAAGACTCCAATGCGATTTGAACTGAACGTCTCGATAAATTAATAAAGGAAGTAGCATATGAATAAAGACGTCAACGTGGATTCGCGAAAGAGCGCCACGCCATGCACTCTTCATCGCGAATGCGCCATTGCACTTGCATGCACGCTGTTCACAGGATGCGTCGTCACGCCCGCGGCACAGGACGATGCAGTGAGCACGCAGAGCGCCCTAGACCAAGATTGCACGCCATCAGCTAATAGCCAAAATCCGCCTGCTTCGACGTCTCTAGCGACAGATCCAAATTCTCAGCCGTCGACAGGGAAGAAGCCCTGCGTACGTGTTGTCAGCGACACCGTGATCCGTCATTCCACACGAGAGAACGCGGGTACACCGATTCATATGGGCGGCAATGATTGACGTGAAGATGCGAATTCCTTCTTTCCAATGCGTTCCCTTAACTTTGATGGCGACGTTCGCTTTCGGCGCAAACATAGTTTCTTGCGCATCTCCGAGGCGTCCGCCGACAGCCCCTCCTGTATCCGTTCAGGCCTACCCCGTGGCACGAACGACGCCGGTCGCCGAGACGCATTTCGGCATAACGACCATCGATCCCTATCGATGGATGGAAGATTCGAAGCCAGAATTTATTAAGTGGCTGGATGAGCAAAACAAGTTTGCGCGGTCGCAATTGGATCCATTGCCCATTCGCAAGATTCTCAATCAGCGCTTGGTCGAACTAAGTGGTGATCTCGAGTCCGTTTCCGATGTGGCAGAAACAAATGGAATTCTCTTTTTTCTTCGGCGAAATGCAGGTGCCCAATCCCATTCCTTGTGGATGAAGAAATTGCCCACAAAGCCGGGGGAATCTTCGAGCGAACGCCTTCTCGTGGACCTCGACGATCATTCGGGCAGACATCGGAGCATTGATATTTTCCAACCCTCGCCCAACGGCGATTATGTCGTTTACGGCGTTGCGGACAACGGAGCGGAGCAAACATCGCTATCGATCTTTGACGTCAAAGCAGGGCGAACGTTGCCCGAAGAAGGGCCTCGACTTTTGTATGGACGCATTGGCTGGGTGGGAAACAGTCAATTCATGTACAACGATTATCTTATTCAGAATGCCGACAAAACAAATGGCCGGGCCATTTATCTTCATCGAGTAGGAACCGACTTTAAATCCGATATCCCCGTATTCGGACCCAAACTTAGCCCTATTCCTCTCGTTCCCGATCCGCTCCCGGAAATGGTCGTTACGGAGACAAGCGATCTTGTTCTCATGCGCGTGAGTCGAGGGGTCCTCGATCCTTTGGCCGTCTTTGCAAAGAAGAAATCGGCTTTCGAATCGCCCAATGTGCCATGGAATGTTCTCGCATCCGTGGAGGATGAGATTGACGACGTAGGCTTTCGCGGCGACTCAGTTTATCTCCTATCCCATTTGGGCGCGCCGAGACGAAAGCTTATCAAGGTAACGGCCCAATCGAGCGGTTCGTTTGAGCGTCACGACATCATCGCAGAATCGAAAGCGGTTATCCAAAATACCTATGTCGCAAAAGACGCGATCTACACCGTAGAACTCGAAGGCGGCCGTCCTCGAATCCGCCGCTATGACTTCGACGGCCACGCGCTCCCCATACCGGAGTTGCCGAACGATGGCGAAATCAAAACCGCATTTGCAGAGCCAAGTGCCGACGGATTGATGATCAAAACAACCAGCGTCATCATGCCCGAACGCTGGTATCGCTTCGACGCGTCCAATCGCGCGTGGGAGCAATTGCCGCTCTTTCGTGAAGCGAAGATTGCAACCTCCGCAATGAAGATAATGCATCTCGTTGCGAAGAGTGCCGACGGAACCGAGATCCCCCTTGATGTGGTTTATCGAGAAGATACCCAGCTCGATGGGTCGAACCCGACATTGATGAACGTCTACGGTTCCTATGGAATTTCGCTTCAACCTGAATTTAAGCCTTCACGACTTGCATGGCTCGAAAAGGGCGGAGTGCTCGCTTTTGCCCACGTGCGCGGGGGAGGCGAATTTGGAGATGAATGGCATCGAGCGGGCCAGAAGTGGAATAAGCAAAAGAGTGCAGACGATCTGATCGCGTGTGCGGAAAAGCTGATTTCGGACGGCTATACCTCACCGAAGCATCTCGGCGTTCAGAGCCAAAGTGCGGGCGGCATTGTCGCGAGCATGGGGGTGTGGCAGCGCCCGGACCTATTTGGAGCGGCTATTTTCGGCTCGGGGACACTTCAAACCCTTCGCACCGAGGTCACTCCCGGAGGCGTCGCGAATATCGCGGAATTCGGCACGGTCGCCATTGAGCGCGAGTTTCGCGGCTTGCTCGCGATGGACGCGGTTCAGAACGTGCGAAGCGACGTCGTTTATCCACCGATGCTCTTTTCCGTCGGCGCCAATGACCCGCGCGTCGCTCCATGGGAAAGCGGCAAAGTAGTCGCTCGGCTTCAGTCGATCGCGAAATCGCGCGGCCCCATTTTACTTCGCGTCGATTTCCAAGATGGCCACGGCGCGGGGAGTACGGCGTCGAGCGAAATCGAGCGATTCAGCGACTACTACAGTTTTGCATTTGAAAAACTGGGGCCCGCCGCCGACAGAAAACCATGACCAACGATTCACATGGTTTTGCAGCATCTTCGCTTGCCAAGGTTCTTTTATGCAATCGAATTGATGTCGATGATTTGCCTGAGCATCCGATTCGGTGGTCATTCGACACGTCGGCGATTGGCACTCTCGGCGACTCACTCTCGCAGTGGAATATCGAGAATCTTCTCCACGAGTCACCCACATCAAGCATTCGGTATCAACGTGATGAACGCACGCATGTCGAGCGCGTTCCACGCGATATCGCCCGAGCCTCGTACGAGGCGGGGCTCCCTGTTGTCATCGATAGGCTGCCGGCATTTCGCCCCATTTGCGAAAGCATTGCGCGCGAACTCGATATTGATTCTCGCGATGTGACGTGCGGTATTTTCGCGTCCGATAAGGGGGCAACCGCTCCGCTTCACTTCGATCAAGCGTTCAGCATTGCGTTTCAAATCATCGGCCGAAAGAAATGGCTGCTACGAAAAAACGACGTCGCAGAAAGCCCCCTTGTGGGATGGGCGCTTGGCGACAAAGTGAATGACGAACATCGGATTTTCTCCGGCAATCCTTTTCCGACCGAGATGCCCGACGACTGCACAACCGAAATCGCATCGCCGGGCGACGCACTCTTGATTCCAAGTGGCTATTGGCATGCAACCGAGGCGCTCGAACGATCGGTTTCATTCAATATTCATATCGCGTTGCCCATTCCAGCGGATGTCTATCTATCCTTCATGCGTCGCGTGTTGTGCCAAAAGCGCGTATGGAGACAGGGTATGTCGCGACGTCGTATTGAAAAGAACATGGAGAGATTGGCATCGGAATTTGAATCCGAAGCCGGACGGGCCATGCGCTCTGTGATTGTCGGGAACAGGGGCCAACGGGATGGGCAGACATCGAACGATCCTAGGTCGCCATATCGGATCAATCCCGCCGCAACAATCAGCGTCGATCATGCCGAATCGGGTGCGTGCACTGTGCACGTGCCGTCGATCCATGGAACTCGTCGGGTGGAATTGGATCTTGACCCTTCGTTGATCAACGCCTGCAGGCGGCTTCGAAATAACGCCAACGATGCGGTGAGTGCCGAATACCTATTTCATTCGATCCCCACAGTATCTCTTGAAGACATAGGCCATTTGTTATGTATTCTTGCTCGGGCGGGCTTTCTTCATCACGTGGAGTAATTTGCTCTCGACCTGCTGGTCGAATTAACCAGCAAGAGTACGCGGGATCGGGATCAGATGGTGCATTCGCACCCATTCAGACTACCAAACGAGCATTAAATAAATCCTGGTACTATATTTGCACTCATGCAAGTATGACCATTTATGTTTACCTCTATCGCTGCGAACTGCACGCTCGGTCACACGAGCAAGACTACACTGGCCATTGGGCGAACATTTCGTTTTTATTTTATCCTGTTCCGCTCAGAATTAGCGAGACGCGACGAATAGGGCTGGATCCTCTACCAATTGTAACGATTGACGACATCCCTATTGATCGAATACCAGCCTATTTTGACCACATTTGGAAAATATGCGATTTGCAAGTTAACACAAATGGCGGCACCCGGATTGGGGAGCGTCCTTCATGGCGATATGATTCACCCTTACTTCATCGTCAAAGTGCGGATGAAGGGCGGGAGGAACGAGAAAAGGAAATTGTCCGATTGCGCGATTCAAATTCACTACGATTTAATGAATGCCACGCTTGCTATTCATATCATAATAGGCATCCTATAATCAATATTGTGATTCAAGGAGGTGATACTCTCCAAATTTGCAACGATGTTATGACGCGACTCCATTGGGCGTTCAGACCTCGCGACCTGGCGATGGAATTTCTCAAAGGTATGTATCGTTCAGAATCTCTTGTTCGGTGTTTTCCGTCAGACATCACACGCAACATTGCGGAATATGTTGCAAACTCTAAAATTCGTCGGGAAACGCACTACGATCCCGTTGCAGCCGATGCCTTGTACGAGGAGCTATTTGGGACGGAACCGGTTCAAGGGATTTCGTCGAAGGAATGAGCCTTCCTGTTCCGCGAATAACGCGATATCGGCTATCGGGCGATATCGCACGCATACGAGCTCATTTTATCGCTCATTGAGCTCATACTGAATGCGATTCGCGAGGTGTGGCCTCGAAATAAAACCAACGACGCTGTGAGTGCCGAATCGCTATTTCAATCGATTCCCACAGCATCGCTCGAAGAAATGCGCCTCTTGTTAGGCGCTCTTGCCCGGGTTGGTTTTCTTCATCACGTGGCGTAATGTTCGCCCCAACGTGGCAATCGCCTTCATGTGAAGTCGACTTGCACTCGTACGTTCAATACCGACTTCCTCGGCCGAAGACTCGATTGTCTTTTCCCCAAAGTAATACCGCTCGACAATCTGACGTTCGTCATGGGGCAAATGGGCAACTGCCTTTCGAACGAGCGAATAGAGCTCCGCTGCTGCGGCGGCATCTTCCGGATTTTCACCCAAACTTGCCGGTAGCTCGCCGCGATCTTCGCAACTTTTCAGGGAGATCAACGTCACCGGTGCGGGCTGCGATGATGAAACCGGGCCTCTCGGTGTATCGGGTGCGCAAGGTTTCTCTTTTGCGTCCAAACATCCAGCCGTTGATTGCCACTGTTTTGCCCCCTCACTTATCGCATTTCGAATTTGAATCGCCGCCCATGCCGAAAACGGTACACCGCGTCGATCGTTGAACGATCGTGCCGCCTCCAAAAGCCCCTCTTGCCCGAGAGAGCACAAATCATCGAACGAACACGACGTATTGCCTCGTCGCTTGTACGACCTTGCAATCGATGCGACGTTCGACAATTCGGCGTTAAATCGCGCCAATATTTCCGGCGTGTCGGCCCACTGCCATTTATCCGTTGTCGTGCATGACTGCTGCGCGCCCAGACGACGTGATGTCGTGATGTATCGTGGGAGACGACATGAATAATCCCGATGATTTGCCTATTTTCCGTCCTCGCATGGGTGGGGGGCCACGCCGAAGCGCATCAGGTGGGTTTCGAAACGAAGTGCTCTCGCGTGGATTTCGAATGGGTGCGCTCCGGACGAAACCTGAGCGCGCGATGCGGGCGGCTGTCGTGCCTCCTACCGCGCAATCGCGGCGAGTCGTCGTCAAAGCCCACTTCTCCAAAATGACCAAGCGAGGGGCGGCCGCGGCGGCGCTCCATCTGGCGTACATTCAACGCGACGGGGTCGAGCGCGATGGTTCCAAAGGTGTCCTTTATGACGGGGAGGGGGTCGCTCGCGCAGAGAGTTTTGGGCAGCCGCGCGAGGGGGAGAAGAATCAATTCCGATTTATTGTCGCTCCCGAAGATGGCGATGAACTCGATCTCACGTTGTTCGTTCGGCGCTTCATGACTCGCGTGGAACGTGACCTCGGAAAAAAGCTCGAATGGGCTGCCGTCAATCACATGGATACGGATCATCCGCATGCCCACATTGTCGTTCGAGGAATCGATCGCGACGGAAATCAGGTGCGATTCGATCGCGGATATGTCGCACGCGGACTGCGATGGCGCGCTCAGGAAATTGCGACGGAGGAACTCGGTCCTCGATGTGAGATTGATATTCAGCGCACCCTTCGACGCGAAGTGACGCAAGAGCGATTCACATCCCTCGATCGCGACATCGAGCGGCTTGTTTCAGAGAACGATCACGTCGTCGTGAAGGGAAATTCGCTGTTGAAAGCGCGGCTCGAACATCTCGAACGTATGCGCATTGCGGATCGCACCGGCGCTTCGTCATGGCAGCTCGCCGAAGGATGGCAGAGTCAGCTTCGCGAGCTCGGAATGCGAGGCGACATTATCAAACAGATGCACAAAGTGATGGCCGGCGATCCTTCGCGCTATCGAATCGTGGGCAAAGGGGACACGGCCGAAATCGTGGGGCGCGTCGCGGCAAAAGGATTGGCCGACGAAGCGAAAGGATCGTTTTTCGCGATCATCGAACAGAAAGATGGACGCGCGTATCACGTCCCGATGGATGTGCGATCGGCTCAATCTATTTCGGTTGGCGACCAGGTCGTTTTTTCAAATCATCGCATTCGAAAGTTGGATTCTGAACTTTCTAAGCACCAAACGCCGGGCCGCTCCGGATTATAATGTATGCGCATTGTATCGGTGGTCGCGTCTCTCCTCATTTCAATCGGCGGTCTTGCCGTCTGCACACAATATATTGCTGCTGAGTTCAATTATTCTCCGCGGCTTGGTCCCCCCATAACGGTCGTCGGCCACGTTCCCGTCTATCCTCCATGGGCGTGGATCGCATGGAGTGACGCCTACGGTGTGCGCGCTCCGATTCCATTTCGAAATGCGACGGCGGGATCGACCCTCGCGGCGCTGCTCGGTGCAGGAATATGCGTGCTCGCGGCGGTTCGGCGAAAGCCCTCCCAAGCGAGCCACGCGCATGGAAGCTCTCGATGGGCGACCACCCGTGAGATGCGCGATGCGGGTCTGTTGCGAGACGAAGGGGTGGTTCTTTGCCAGACGGACGACGCCGAATTTCGAACGTCGATCGATCGCAACGGCCGATCGACTGTGCGAGCGGTAAAGCAAGGAACGCTCATTCGTCATGATGGTCCCGAGCACGTATTCTGTTTTGCGCCCACGCGATCCGGCAAGGGAGTTGGGCTTGTATTGCCAACTTTGCTCACATGGCGAAATTCGGTATTGGTGTACGATATAAAAAAAGAGAATTGGAGTTTATCGGCGGGGTGGCGACGGCAATTCAGTCGCGTGTGGCGATTCGAGCCGACGGCGATGGATTCGGTGAGGTTCAATCCGCTTCTCGAAATTCGTAAAGGGCTGAGCGAGGTCAAAGACACCCAGAACGTCGCCGATATTCTCGTGGACCCCACGGGCGAGAAGGACAGCAAAGATCACTGGCAGACGACTGCGCACAGTTTGCTATGTGGCGCGATTCTGCACGTCCTCTACGCACACGCAGACAAGACGCTTGCGGGTGTGGGGGCATTTTTATCGGACCCCGCGCGCACGCAAAAGCAGACGCTCGAAGAGATGCTTGGTGCGCACCACCTGCCCGAGGGTCCGCATCCAGTTGTCGCACAAGCTGCGCGCGAAATGCTCAACAAGAGCGACAACGAACTTAGCGGCGTGTTTTCGACTGCGATGGCATGCCTCGGCTTGTATCGCGACCCCGTCGTCGCACGGAATACGTCGGCAAGCGATTTTCGGATTACCGATTTGATGAATGCAGACTCGCCCGTAAGTTTGTACCTCGTCGTCCCTCCGAGCGATCTCGCGCGCACGCGTCCTATCATTCGATTGATACTCAATCAGATTGGACGTCGGCTCACCGAGTCGATGGAATTCGGTGGAAAGACCGCCTACAAGCATCGCCTATTGCTCCTGCTCGATGAATTTCCGTCGCTTGGCAAATTGGAATTCTTCGAGACTGCGCTCGCGTTCATTGCCGGGTACGGTTTGAAAGCTGTCCTTATCGCACAGTCGCTCAACCAGCTTGAAAAGGCATATGGCACGAACAATTCGATTCTCGACAATTGCCATATTCGATTCGCCTATGCCGCCAATGACGACAAGACGGCGAAGCGTATTTCGGATTTGCTCGGTCAAGCGACAGAAAAGAAGATGCAACGCAGCTATTCGGGTTCGGGGCTCTTTCTAACGCATCGTTCGGAAAGCGAGCAGGAATTTGCGCGATCGCTTCTTACTCCAGCGGAAGTGAATCAGCTTTCGCAAGACGATGGGATTCTGATGGTAGGGGGGCTTCTGCCTTATCGCGCCCGCAAGGTTCGGTATTTCTTGGATCCGCGATTTGAGGGGCGCGCGGGATTGCCTGCTCCCGATCGGCCGGAGGAGCAGACGAAGGAATTGATAGGCAATGTGCCGAATGATTGGGACAGAATGACGGCATGGGAGCCAGTCAAGGAGGAGAAGAACGACAAGGGGAATGTTGCACCAAATATTGAAAGTACGTGGGATGGATTTTTTGCTGAATCGAAGGAGGAATTGCCGCTATGACAAAAGCCAAATCGGTCAAGAACGAGCGCTTTCGATTGCAACGGTATATCGATTCAAAAACTGCTGATCGCCTGCGTGCGCACGCTGCGGCACGTGGAGTGAGTGAAACGTCATTGGTTGACGACGCGCTTCGTCAGTATTTGGATGGGACGAGCGACGCGACTTTGTATTTGCGACGGCTCGATCGATTAGGGCGTGAATTGCGGCGGAATCAGCGCGATTTGGAACTGTTGTCGGAAGCGTTTTCGATATGGGTGCGACTTTGGTTTGCGCATACTCCAGGGTTGCCCGACGAGGCGAAGCAGGCTGCACGAGCGAGTGCCGAAGGGCGGTATCGGCAATATGTGGAGCATATTTCTTCGCAGTTTTCGGGAGGGAAACGATTTTTGGATGATTTGCCTCGGGAGATCGTAACGAACGGCGACGTTGGTCCAGAAAAGTAGGCTTTCGATCGGCCTGTACCTCCACGCAATTCATTCTGATTCTCGATATCCGTCTTGACCTACGTTCCGGACTTCTCAATGCAATACTGCACGCCTAAATCATTGAATTCGCAGCATACCCACGCATCGACTGCCCCTAAGAAATTCTCCGGGACGCTCCCAACGAAAATGCGCCATTCGCCGAGAAAATTCTGAACGGACAGCCTGTTTTTCTTTACAAATTGGTTGAAGTGTTTGCGTAGGTCATCCTCGGCTTGTCGCACTCTCCCTTTTGACAAACTACCAAAGTTTAAAACGTATATCCGCTTCAGGCACTCCATATATGTCCCAAGAGCAGGGGGATAGATAAACTCGTCACCGAAGGGCTCTTGTGGCTTAGTTTCAGAAGCAGGACGGCGATGCATATGGATAGCGTCCTGTGCCCTGCGAGCCAGCAAACCATTCTCAAATTTGCCAATTTTAATGGACGTGCCGCCGGGTTGAATGAGGAGCTTCCCCCCCCATGGGATTCACCGTTGCGGTTGTAGACGGGATCTGCACCGATATTCTCGAAGTACTGCACGTACAGCCCACGATGCACGGTGAAGAGATGTTCGCAAATGCGAAGATCGGTGGTTATGTCAAATCGGTTCGATTCCACGGTATACTTCCAATTAATTCCTTACGCCCGTATCTCCAATTCAAATCAAAACGCCTGTAACTGACCAAAGCCATCTTCGACCAAAAACGTATTTGAACCAATATAAAGTAATCTCACCGAGGACCCCCGAATTCCAACCAACTGTGACGTAGTATTTGTGGGTGCGGCAGAGCTGTAAATGCTGCCTCCGTAAGAAGTAGCGTAAAACCTACTTCCATCTGACGACGAGCTAATCGAAGTCCAAGTTCCCGCTGATCCCATAGGAATCCAAACTTCCCCTCCATCATAGGACATGTAGATTTGGCCTCCCGACAGAGTTGCAGCAACGATAACTCCATTGCTGGACTCAACTACAGACGTCCACAATCCCGCGGGAGCCATATTTGTAGGAACAGGCGCCCACAAAAATCCCGAGTTATTGGAAACGTATATGTGGCCACTGGCTACCGTTCCCGAGGAAATAGTTCCGTCGACTGCAACTAGTCGAGTGCCGTCGACAGAACTTGCAACGGATTTCCATTGCGCTAAAGGACCGATACTGGAGCTTCCTGCCTTCGATATTCTCTCGCAGTTTTGCGTCTGATTGGTGGGGCACACGTCTGACGAACCAGGAGATGGGTAATAAACGACTCCGGTGGGGGACATCGATAAAAACGGAGACGATAGCGGAACGTTGCCGTTCGAAGTGTTCCCATAACCAATATATGAAGTATATGAAATATTCGCAGCAAATAATCCACTAAAGAGAGGATATGTCGGGTTCGTGGAACTTATTACGTAGTCAGCGATTGCATAAATCATCTTACCATCGGGAGCTAATGCCACTGATTCCCACGATCCCTGATCGCTAGATACCGTCCAAGAAGCGTTGTTCGTGGAAGTGTAAATATTATTCCAACCTCCTTTTGAATATGAGCTAGATCCAGCGGCAAATGCGGCCGCAGCCACGGTTCCGTCTGCGGAAATTGCCACCGTTGTATTCGCTGGAATTCCCGCGGACGTGCGAGAAGTGGCTAAAGTTGTTGTAGACCAAGTATTTCCCGAATCAGTCGAAGTTGCGATAACACCTGTGTCCGTTCCCGCAACGAGGTGCGTTCCATCTGCTGACGAAGCAATCGACTGCCATCCTCCGGTCGATCCCGTCGCAGTCCAAGTGCCACCTGCGCAGGCGATAACTCCGCTGCCAAATTGAATCGTTTCACCCGAATTGGGAACTACAATAAAACCACCGGCCCCCTGCGCAGTGATATCAACTTCTTCTCCAACAGTGAGCCCTGTCGACGCCGGAAGAGTAAACGTCATGGACGACGAACTCGTCGCAATGTAACCGTGATTCGCAGCGGTCGTTGTATTCGCTGAGGCGGCTGTCCAAAGAATGCCGCTCCCGCCATTGCACACGTAGGAGGTACTCGATCCCACTTGGAGCTTCTCGCCGCCATATTGGCAATTAGCTCCCGCCGGTTCGACGTTCATCGTCACGCTTTGACCGTTCGTTCCATTCGTTCCGTTGCAAACATAGGCAGGCGTACTGCCGCCAACTTGGAGCTTCTCTCCACCATTCGTACAATTCGCTCCTGCGGGTTCGACGGTCATCGAAACGCTTTGACCATTGGCTCCAGTGGCGCCCGGTGCACCATTACAAACGTAGGTCGCCGCTCCTCCTCCGACCTGGAGTTTTTGCCCGCCGTACGTGCAATTAGCCCCCGCAGGTTCAGTCGTCATCGTCACGCTCTGCCCATTGGATCCTGTCGCTCCGGTCGCCCCCCGTCGCTCCTGTAGCGCCATTGCAAACGTAGGCGGGAGTTCCACCCCCAACTTGCAGTTTCTCGCCACCATTCGCGCAGTTTGCACCGGGTTCGACCGTCATCGTGATGCTCAGACCATTCGCTCCGGTCGCTCCCGTCGCACCTGTCGCTCCCGGAGCGCCGTTACAAACATACGAAATACTCGATCCAACTTGGAGCTTCTGCCCTCCATACGTGCAGTTAGTCCCCGCTGACTCCGAAGTCATCGTGATGCTTTGACCGTTCGTGCCGGTTGCACCGGTCGCTCCCGGAGCGCCATTGCAAACGTACGTGGGAGTTCCTGTTCCAACTTGGAGCTTCTGCCCACCGTACGTACAGTTCGCGCTGGCGGGTTCCGTCGTCATGCTGACACTCGTCCCATTCGCACCGGTGGCACCCGTCGCCCCTGGAGCGCCATTGCAGACGTAAGACGTACTCGATCCGACTTGGAGCTTTTGACCGCCGTAAGTGCAATTCGCTCCAGCGGATTCAGCCGTCATCGTCAAGCTCGGGCCGGCAACTCCAGGAGCCCCGTTGCACACGTATGCAGCCGTTCCAGAGCCCACCTGCAATTTCTCCCCGCCATACGTGCAGTTCGCTCCAGCAGGTTCGGCCGTCATCGTCACGCTTTGGCCACTTGCTCCGGTCGCTCCGGGGACACCGTTACAAACATACGAAATACTCGATCCAACTTGGAGCTTCTGACCGCCGTAGGTGCAATTCACGCCGGCAGGCTCACTGGTCATCGTGACGCTCTGACCATTCGCGCCGGCAGCTCCTGTCGCCCCTGGAACGCCGTTGCAAACATAGGTTGGAGTGCCGTTACCGACTTGAAGTTTCTGCCCTCCGTAGGTGCAGTTCGATCCGGTAGGCTCGGTGGTCATGCTGACGCTGCTCCCGTTCGATCCATTCGAACCAGGAGCGCCATTGCAAACGTAAGAAGTGCTCGATCCGACTTGGAGCTTCTGCCCTCCAAACGCGCAATTGGCCCCCGCAGGTTCAGCGGTCATCGTGACACTCTGACCATTCGTTCCTGTGGCGCCTGTGGCTCCTGGTGCCCCGTTACAGACATAGGTCGCCGTTCCATTGCCGACTTGAAGTTTCTCGCCGCCGTAGGTGCAATTCGCTCCAGCGGGTTCTGCGGTCATGCTGACGCTGGCACCATTGGCTCCATTCGACCCGGGTGCACCGTTGCAAACATACGATGTACTCGATCCAACCTGGAGTTTTTGCCCGCCAAATGGGCAATTCGCTCCAGCAGGCTCCGAGGTCATTGTCACGCTTTGGCCGTTCGCTCCCGTAGCTCCAGTTGCACCCGTAGATCCAGTGGCTCCCGTCGCACCCGGAGCGCCATTGCAAACGTAGCTTGGCGTGCCCGTACCGACTTGGATCTTTTGCCCTCCGTAGGTGCAATTCGAACCTGCAGGTTCCGTCGTCACACTAACGTTCGAACTCCCCGATCCGCTCGATCCAGGTGCGCCATTGCAAACGTACGAGACGCTCGATCCGACTTGGAGCTTTTGACCTCCGTACGCACAGTTTGCCCCTGCCGGTTCCGTGGTCATCGTGACACTCTGACCATTCGTTCCTGTGGCCCCCGACGCGCCGGATGCACCTGCGGCGCCTGTAGAACCGGGAGCCCCATTGCAGACGTAGGTCGAGGTACCATTTCCAACTTGGAGCTTCTCGCCGCCATATGGGCAATTTGCACCCGCTGGTTCAGCGGTCATTGTGACGCTTTGGCCATTCGCTCCTGCGGCCCCCGTCGCGCCCACAGCACCCGGTGCTCCGTTGCAAACGTAGGTCGGTTCGCCGCTACCAACTTGGAGTTTTTCTCCCCCGTAGGTGCAATTCGCTCCAACGGGTTCCGTCGTCATACTGACGCTCGATCCATTGCTTCCGTTCGATCCAGGAGCGCCGTTGCACACATAGGAGATACTGGTTCCCACTTGGAGTTTTTCTCCCCCGTAGGTGCAGTTTGCTCCTGCGGGTTCGGTGGTCATCGTGACGCTCTGACCGTTCGCGCCCACTGCACCGGTTGCTCCCGCGGCCCCTGCAGCTCCGGGAGCACCATTGCAGACGTACGTGGGAGCTCCTATGCCGACTTGAAGCTTTTCGCCACCGTACGTGCAATTCGCACCCTCAGGTTCAGCGGTGACGCTGACGCTTGATCCATTGGACCCAGATGCGCCATTGCACACGTACGACACGCTTGATCCGACTTGGAGCTTCTGCCCTCCATTCGTGCAGTTTGAGCCGGCAGGCTCGGCGGTCATCGTGACGCTCTGACCATTTGGTCCTGCAGTTCCCGTCGCGCCCGGAGCACCGTTGCAAACATACGTTGGCGTTCCAGAACCAACTTGCAGCTTCTCGCCACCGAATGCGCAGTTCGTTCCGGCAGATTCGGCGGTCATGCTCACATTTGTCGACGATCCGTTGGCCCCCGGAGCGCCATTGCACACATACGATATGCTCGATCCGACCTGGAGCTTCTCGCCACCGAATGCGCAGTTCGCTCCGGCAGGTTCAGCGGTCATACTCACACTTTGCCCATTCGTTCCCGCAGCCCCCGTCGCACCGGTTGATCCCGTGGCTCCTGACGCACCGGGAGCGCCATTGCAGACGTATGTCGCGGTGCCATTTCCAACTTGGAGCTTTTCGCCACCGTACGTGCAATTCGCCCCCGCAGGTTCGGCCGTCATGGCGACGCTCGATCCATTGGTACCGTTTGCGCCAGGAGCGCCATTGCACACGAATGATGTATTCGATCCAACTTGGAGCTTTTCTCCTCCAAATTGGCAATTCGCGCCTATAGGTTCAGCGGTCATACTGACGCTTGAACCATTGGTACCATTTGCGCCAGGAGCGCCATTGCACACGTAGGTTGCTGTACCATTACCGACTTGGAGCTTTTCTCCTCCAAATTGGCAATTCGCGCCGGCTGGTTCCGTCGTCATACTGACAATTCCGCTGCTGTCCCCATTGGTGCCAGGTTCACCATTGCAAACGTAGGTGGGTGCCGACGATCCAACCTGAATTTTCAAGCCGCCATGAGCACAGTTCGCCCCCGCCTTCTCCGTGCTTGCGGAAACAGAGGGACCATCCGTTCCATTGCACACATACACACCCTTTACTGAGGACGGATCGCCATTATCTGGAACGTCGACTCGCTGTCCCCCGTTCGCACAATTTGCCCCTTTTGGCTCGCTCGTAACCGTCACCGGCGACGAGCCAGATGATGTTGTCGCCGGTGAGGTTGAACATCCAATCGAAAGGACGTTTGTTGCAATCGCGATAGGAACGAATAGACGCAAGCCTCTCATGCCGATATCCCCTCTCACCGAAAAAGTCATACGTACCGACTAACTCCGCTTGTTTAGATCGCGAAGAATGGCAGCTCACAATAAGCTATCATCGGCCAGACTACGTGGTCGACGGCTCGACCATATGGCATTTCGAAATCAATCTCGAAATGTGTCGTACAGTGTCCCATCATCGGCTCCGTTCGACGCCACCAACGGCTCGGTGGAACGCTAAGCCATTATCGACGCGAGGCCGCATAATTTCAGGCAGAGCGAATATTCGGACAGGACGGCGTGCAAGAGCGCACGCGGCTATTCTGTCGCCACACCGATTAATTCCGCACGTTGGTACAAACCGTTGAGCGCCGAAGCAGAAGAAAGATCAGAGTGCTCGGCAGCATATTTCGATAGCATCGCCGCTTGGAGATCGGAGCTGGTTGCAATCAGTCGATTGAGATACTCCTGCCGATCTATTGGCGTTCGGAGACTCGCGAATTCGAACGATTGCTTTTCAGATAGTAGAACATCGAATGAAGTTGGCGATTCTCCGTCCTTGAGACCAAATTGAATTGAGACTTGTGAAGGTGGTTTGCTGATTGTCATGCGCATTTGGCAACCCGTCAAATCGAATGGTATCGAGCGACCGAGTTCATAATCGAAGCGGCGCAAGCGGTTCTCAAGTTTCCACTCCTCTCCTGAATTTATCGCAAGTTCCGTTCCTGAGTTCGGAATATCGTCTCTCGCTCTATGCCGATCGAGTTCCAGCGGGCTTGGGTCTCCGAAGTCGACAATATCAAGTGAGCGAAGGTGTGAGATCCACATCGCCATCACATTGTGGAGAAGTTCCGCCAGGCGGCGCTCCGAGCCGTCATCAAGCCGAATAAAAATCTCGGCTTGGGGGATCCAATATACGCCCTCCTCATCCCGGAATTGTGTATTGACCCCGGCCTCAAAAATCTGTGAGGCGTACGATATTTGGGACGATTTTATGGTAAGATTTGAGTGCTTTGCGACATTTGCCACGTCTCCCAGAAGTCCATAATCGGAACAAATACCTTCAAATTTGCTTCGGCTCTCTTTCGCGAAATCTGGCAGGTGTTCGCGCATGTGAAACAGTGCCGCTGCGGCTTGGGTGCCATAGCGTACAAGGTCGTTCACGCCGAGCGTCCCGATGCGTCGTTGTTCGAAAAAAGCCAAATAGCTAGGTCGCACGTTTTGAATGAAGTGATTTCGGGCGTTTTCAAACATATTTTTTCTGGAAAAGATTTGCGTGAAATT
>Ga0206886_1062_pt1 | contig 23277 bp, 18 predicted proteins | sample Alteio_BWOrgHeat_92_FD_152952 | JGI IMG/M metagenome (GOLD analysis project Ga0206886, IMG submission 152952) | Enriched cells from forest soil in Barre Woods Harvard Forest LTER site, Petersham, Massachusetts, United States - Alteio_BWOrgHeat_Nextera2 ... | reverse complement strand
GATATAAACCAAAGGCAGGAGGCCAAAGAAAGTTAAGAACCGACTTGATCGTTACAATTGTAACTATATAAAGATACGTAATTTATTGTTAAGGAAAGTATAAGTAAGCTTTTGCTTACCACAATGCCCTGAATAAAATAACAGTCAGGGCTTTCTGAAAAAAGTGATAAAATCAGTGTTAGGTACAGAAGGTATATTTAATTGCCGCATCATAGTTATTAGCTGCCCCCTGTGATAAGTAGCATGGTTAAACGCTTGCATTAATGTAACATACTCAGGATTCTTAAAAGATTTTTTTTCTGAATTATAATATTGCATTACGTGTTCCAGAGCCTTGTCATCATACTTACGTTCTATAAAATTTATAAAGGTTTCGGATACTTTTTGCCAATCATCACAGGCTTCTGGGAAACTCCCTTTGAAGGTTTTATCTAACCATACAGGATTTTCTGTAAGCTGCAGGCGCTGCAACCACACAAATTCAGCGCTCCATATATGGTAAACTGTAGCCCGCAGCGAGGGGAAGCTGCTTTCTACAGCCTGATCCAGCATTTCATCGTCCAGTTTGAGCAGCACGTCAATTATTCGTTTATTTGCCCATACATTATAGCGGGCATATTGCAATAATAATTCCTTCATTTATCTTGTAACTTTACCCCGCAAAAATATAATAACTCAAGATAATGAGTGAAATAAATAATACCGGGTTTGATACTATATGTATCCATGGCGGACATAGCCCCGAAAGTAACCGTGCACACCTGACACCGATATACGCCAGCAGCACCTATACTTTTGACAGTGCGGAACAAGCAGCAGATATATTTAAGGGCACAGAAGAAGGCTATATATACAGCCGCTGGGGCAACCCTACTATTGCAGAGGCAGAAGCAAGAATAGCACTGCTGGAAGCCTACCAACTGAAAGATAAGAACGGTAATGCCTTGCAATTAAAAGCCATTTTACATGCTTCGGGCATGGCGGCAGTAATAACCATGCTGCTGAGCAATCTAAAAGCGGGGGAAAAAATAATTACACACCATTCATTATACGGGGGCACACACGAGATCATAGAAAAGATATTGCCCGGCCTTGGCATAGAAGCTGTGATAGTAGATTTTCATGACCTGAACAAAGTAGAAGATACTATAAAGGCGAATAAAAGTATACGCCTAATGTATATAGAAACGCCCGCTAACCCCACCCTGCAGTGTGTGGATATAGCACAGTTATCTGCATTGGGTAAAAAACACCAGCTTACAGTTTGTGCTGATAATACATTCGCAACACCTTATTTGCAACAGCCTTTTAAGTATGATGTGGACTATGTGATGCATAGCACTACTAAATTTTTAAACGGTCATGGCACAGCAATCGGCGGCATAGTAATAGGAAGGGATATAGAGAAGATGAATGGCATTGTGACCAAGACACACCGCCTGCTCGGAGGCAACAGCAATGCGTTTGACGCATTTTTGCTGACCAACGGATTAAAAACACTGGGGCTCCGCATGGAGCGACATTGCAGCAACGCAGATAAAGTAGCGGAATTTTTACATGCACATAAAGGAGTGGCAGTAGTTAATTACCCTGGGTTGAAAGATCATCCTGACCATGCTATTGCAAAAAAACAAATGAGGCAGCCTACTCCAGTGTTAAGCTTTGAACTGAAGGGCGGATATGCTGCAGGTGTGAATTTTATTAATAAAATGAAAGTTTGCGTGAGTGCTGTGTCTCTGGGGACGTGTGATACACTTATCTCTCACCCGGCATCTACTACACATGTTGGCGTGTTGAGAGAAGACCGTTTAAAATTTGGCATAACAGACGGGTTAATAAGAATGAGTGTTGGGATAGAAAGTATACAAGATATTATTAACGACTTAGAACAAGCAATTAATTAAGTATGAACGAAGTTTTTGTAATTGACGCTGCAAGAACAGCAATTGGTAAATATGGCGGGGCTTTATCAACAGTAAGACCTGATGACCTGCTGGCCCATGTGATAAAAGAACTCATCAAACGTAATCCTTCTATTGATGTAAATGCTATTGAAGATGTGATATCTGGCGCTGCTAACCAGGCGGGAGAAGACAACCGCAATGTAGCCCGCATGGCTGCTTTACTTGCCGGATTGCCCGTAACTGTTGGTGGTAATACTGTTAACCGCTTGTGTGCATCGGGCATGCAGGCTATTATGGATGCGAGCCGAGCCATTATGTGCGGAGACGGGGATATTATTATTGCAGGCGGCAGTGAAAGCATGACACGCGCACCTTTTGTAAGTGGCAAAGCAGAAAGTGCTTACAGCCGCAGTGCAGAAATATTTGACACTACTATGGGCTGGCGTTTTATTAATAAAAAGCTGAGCGAACTCTATCATCCTTACACTATGGGTGAAACTGCAGAGAATGTTGCCGAGCGCTGGAAGATAGGCCGTGAGGAGCAAGACCAGTTTGCCTATAACAGCCAGGAGAAATATGCAGCGGCTGCAGCATCTGGAAAATTTAAAGATGAGATAGTACCTATAACTATTGATATGGGCAAAGGGAAGACAAATGTATTTGAAGTGGACGAGCACCCACGTCAATCACCACTAGCTAAGCTTGCAGAATTAAAACCCGCCTTCAAGAAGAACGGAACTGTAACTGCAGGCAATTCAAGCGGTATTAATGATGGTGCTGCCGTATTGATATTAGCATCTGCTGAAGCGGTGAAGAAATATAATTTACAGCCAATAGCCAAAATAAAAGCCATGGCAATAGCAGGCGTAGACCCAGCCATAATGGGTGTAGGACCCGTGCCTGCAACTCTAAAAGCTTTGAAACGTGCCGGACTGGAATTAAAAGACATAGACCTGGTAGAACTGAACGAGGCGTTTGCATCGCAAAGTATAGCCTGTATACATGACCTGGGACTGGAATCTGCAAGAGTAAATGTGAATGGTGGCGCTATTTCTTTGGGGCATCCGTTGGGTTGTAGCGGCGCAAGAATTTCTACTACTTTGTTGTATGAAATGAAAAAGCGCAATGCAAAATACGGATTGGCGACTATGTGTATTGGTGTGGGACAAGGGGCGGCAGTTATTTATGAAAGAGTATAACTAAAATGAAGATAGACATACATACGCACATCATGCCGGAGCATATACCCGATTGGTTTAAAAAATTCGGGTATGGGGATTTTATTCATCTGGAGCATCATAAGCCATGCTGTGCAAGGATGATAAAAGGTGATAAGTTCTTTCGTGAGGTGGAAGAGAATTGCTGGGATGCAAAAGCGCGCACCAAAGAAATGGACATGACCGAAGTGAGTGTTCAAGTATTGTCTACTATTCCTGTTTTATTTAATTATTGGGCAAAACCCGAACATGGATTGGAGACATCGCGCTTCTTCAATGATCATATAGCACAAAGCGTGGCGTTATATCCTGATAGATTTATAGGTATTGGTACAGTGCCTATGCAAGATGTTGACCTTGCCATACAAGAAATGGAGCGATGTGTGAAAGAATTAAAAATGCCGGGATTAGAAATTGGTTCCAATATCAATACTAAAAACCTGAGCGACCCAATGTTTGAGCCCTTTTGGCAGGCTGCAGAGGAATTAGGTTGCTCCATATTTGTTCACCCATGGGAGATGATGGGAGAAAAAGATATGGCGAAATATTGGCTGCCGTGGCTTGTAGGCATGCCGGCAGAAACAGCAAGGGCCATTAGCTCTATGATATTTGCAGGTATATTTGAAAAGCACCCGAAGCTGAGAGTAGCATTTGCGCATGGTGGCGGTAGCTTTCCGTTTACAATAGGCAGGATAGAACATGGCTTTCATGTTCGGCCTGATCTTGTTGCAATAGACAACAACATCAATCCAAGAAATTATTTAGGTAAATTCTGGATAGACTCTTTAGTGCATGATCCTAAAGCACTGAACTATGCCATAGATGTGATGGGTGGAAATAAAATATGCTTAGGCAGCGATTATCCCTTCCCGCTGGGAGAACATCATCCGGGCAAGCTGATAGAAAGCATGGGTTATTCGAAAGAACTACAAGAACAATTATTGTATAAGAACGCAATGATGTGGATGGGTAAAAAATAAGCCCCCTGTCATTTGGTTCAGCGTAGAAACGTACCAGGGGGCTATTAGTGCCGTAAGAATACAGCTTTAATTCCACAACAAATCTATATGTAGCGGCCATCTCTGCCATCACCCAACGAGGGGTGAAAATTGTTTGTAACAGGGGTATTTATCGGGTGAGAAATAATAGTTTTAAAAAAATTAACTTCACCATGTAAACAGGATATGACTTCGAGGTACCGGAAAACATTTTTTCTTTTATTGTTAACCTGCACGATCTGTTATCATAGCATTGCGCAGCGGTATCCTTTTTATAACCTGAATGTTGAGAACGGGCTGATACAATCGCAGGCATCCTGCCTGGCACAAGACAAAAATGGCAATTTATGGATAGGTACTATAGGCGGATTGTCGCGGTATGACGGCCGCAATTTTACCAACTATAGTGTACGGAATGGTATGCTGAATAATATCGTGCATACTATAGCTGTAGACACAAAAAATCATATATGGATAGGTAACGCCAACTCAGTATCGTCATTTGACGGCAAGACCTTTACTCATTATGTACTCCATGCACCTGGTAATGCAACTGCAGATACTGTAAACGAATTACAAACCAACAATAATGATACTATCTGGTGCAGAACCAATAGGGAGTTATATTATATCTGTGATGGAAAAGTACATTATCAAAATGGGCCTCCTGAGCATACTGCACTTACTTCAATGTTGCCAGATGGTTCGGGATTATGGCTGGCAAATATATCGGGTAGATTATACCATTATCAGAACGGAAATTGGGATGCAATAGAGATAGATAGCACCAATGGAAGAAGGCCAATTGTGCTAAAAATATATAAAGACCATGCAGGGGCAATTTGGCTAGGTACCAATATTGGCCTGTATAAGATAGAGGGTAAAAAAGCAAGTATATATTATGTGAACCACCAGCCGATGAATTTACCACCTATACTTTGTATGACAGAGGACAATAGTAATAGTTTATGGATAGGCATATACAGCGGTGCATTGCATATTACGACAACGGGTGTAGAGTATTACAATAAAAAAAACGGGCTAACCGATAATATTATCAGTGATGTGCTCACAGACAAGGAAGGGAATATATGGCTGGCATCGGACGGGCAAGGCGTATTTAGATTTTCAGGAGCAGAATTTACAATACTTGATGAACGAATAGGATTGCCCAGCGCCCAGGTGACAGCTTTTGCACCACATGCAAATGGCAGCTTATGGGTGGGTACCTATGATGCAGGACTGTTTATATTAGAAAACGGCAAGGTTTCGCAAATGGATTTTCCTTCTAATCCCAAACCCAATATTACTTGCATGTACACCGCCAGTGATGATAAACTATGGATAGGAACACGTAACATGGGATTATGGGAATATGGAGAAAATTTTATCAGCTATAATTCAGCTGCATACCATCCGCCGTCGAATACAGTAAGTTGCCTGTATTCAGATTCGCCCGGACGTTTGTGGATAGGATATGCGAATGGTTTTGCACGATATGAAAATCATCAATTCAAATCTGTATTTCTAAACAATCTTATTGTTTACAATATGCTCCGAATTGGTAAAGACAGCCTATTATTAGCTACGACCTCAGGTATAAAATTGTATAATGGCAGCAGTGTAAGCACGTATATTACCAAGACATCTCTCGACAGCAGTTCTATACAATGTATGCTTATAAAAGGGAATGAGCTTTGGGCCGGCACAGACGATAATGGTGTGATCGCATACAATATGCTTACTAAAACATCGAAGGCTTTTAATAAACAGAACGGCTTTCATTCGGACTTTATATACAATATGGTAGCTGATAATGATGGCAATATATGGGCCGGCACAGGATATGGCATACATCGCATCAGTGAAACCATAAACGGGCAGTATATTATTAGTTTTTACGGGAAAGAGAAGGGAATTACAGGCATGGAAAGTAACCTGAATGCTGTGCTAAAACTACATGACGGCAGTATATGGTTTGGAACCACTAACGGTGCTGTGCATTATAGGCCTCATGCCAAAACTGTAACACCTAAGCCGGTAAGCATTGCCATGCAATCTATTAAATTATTCGGGCAAGACATATCAGACAACAGCTATTATGACAGTACTGACAAATGGTATGGAGTACCTTACCAACTGCATCTTCCACACTTAAAAAACAATATCAGTTTTAGTTTCCAGGGGGTTATGCTGGGTGGCGGTGAATTATATTATCGCTACATTATAGAAGGGATTGATGCTACCTGGTCTAACTGGTCATTGATCAATTCTGTTACTTACTCTGCTATCCCCCCCGGCAATTACATTTTTCATGTACAATGCAAAACAGCCAATGATGATAAAACGATACAGGAGCTGAAATATCCTTTCGAGATCATAACTCCATTTCATAAAACAGGTTTGTTTCGATTGCTAATATTGGCAGGCTGTATATTGCTGGGTGTTTCCATTCAGTACATCATTAACAAAAGAAAACAAAACCGTATAAAATTGCTGAACAGGCTGAGAAGCGAAGAGCAAGCAAAAATACGCCTGCGTACTGCAGAAGATTTTCATGACGAAGTAGGCAATAAGCTGACCCGCATTAATGTACTGACCAATGTATTGCAAAGTAAACTGGGAGATGTATCTGCAGATACCAAAAGAATATTAACGCAAATACAGGAAAACGCTATGCAGCTCTATGGTGGAACAAGAGATATATTATGGTCGTTGCAACCTGCTAATGACAATTTGTACGAGATCGTACATCGTATACGTGATCTTGGAAATGAATTGTTCCAGGATACTGATGTTGAATTTAATTTTTATGGCACAGATGAAGCATGGAAAAAATACAAATTGCCTATGGATGTAAGCCGCAATCTGACTATGATATTTAAAGAAGCGTTGAATAATTGTCTAAAGTATTCAGAAGCTAAACATGTAAAATTAGAAGCGAATGTAACAGCCGGCCACAATGTCGACATACAACTTTCGGATGATGGAAAGGGTTTTTCATTACCTCATGTAAAAAAAGGACATGGTATTGACAATATGAATGTGCGTGCAGGCAGATTAGGGGGTAAGTTATATATTGATTCAAACACTGATAAAGGCACAACAATAGCTCTCAGATTTCACATTAAACCTTTAAAATAACCTCTTTAGGGTGATAAGTATGTGAGAAAACTATAAGAACTTTAGGTTACAAACAAAGAATTATGAGCCGCGACCTGGACATACGAGTAAGCATTATTGAAGATGATGAAACCATTCGTGAAGGATATGCATTTCTTATAGGCAAAGCCGATGGCTATAAAGTGGTGAGCACCTATCCCTCTTACGAAGAGGCCACTAAAAAAATTGTTCATGACGACCCGGATGTTTTATTACTGGATGTGGAATTACCCGGCATATCGGGGATAGATGCCATACCGAAACTAAAAAAACTACTTCCTGAAACACATATACTTATACTTACTGTTTACGAACAAGAATTACTCATATTCCGAGCATTGGGTAACGGAGCATCGGGATACCTGACCAAAAACACAGCTCCTGAAAAGATCATTCATGCTATATATGAAGTAATGGAAGGCGGCGGCCCTATGAGTGCACATGTAGCAAAGATGGTGATCAATTCTTTTAAACGGAATGAAGCTTCTCCCCTCACACGCCGTGAAACCGAGATACTGGAACAAATAGCAACAGGTAAAAGCCGTAAGCGTATAGCACAGGAATTATTCATTGACCTGGAGACGGTAAAGTCGCACATTAAAAACATCTACCAAAAGCTGAACGTGCATAGCAAAGCAGATGCTATAAAAACCGCTAAGGATAATAAGTTTATTTAGACCTGCTTTTAGTATTTTGCAAGTATATTTCAGCGGCTTGCAAACAGATATATCTCAACCACATCTTGAAAGAGGGCTTTCGCTTACACAAGCTACTGCTATTAACATGATAGACATGGTGGGTACAGGGCCTTTTGTAACCATACCCCTTATTGTGAGTTATATGCATGGGCCTATTTGTGTATTGGCATGGCTAGTGGGCGCATTGCTCGCCTATATGGACGGTATGGTGTGGGCAGAGCTGGGATCGAAATGGCCAGAAGCGGGTGGCAGCTATGTGTTTCTGCAAAAACTATTTGGTAAATGGGGTAAGCTGATGGCCTTCTTATTTATTTGCCAAACAGTGATACAAGCACCTTTGGTTATTGCCAGTGGTGCTATCGGATTCTCTCAATATTTGTCTTTTCTGGTAACCCTAAGTCCAATCGGAGAAAAGGCTGTAAGTGGAGGACTGGTAATACTTCTTGTAATACTATTATACAGGAACATACAAAGTATAGGCAAAATATCTGTAGTGCTATGGATCATAACAGGAGGAACTATACTCTGGCTGATATTTGCAGGCTTGCCGCATTTTAAAGCTTCACAGGCTTTTCATTTTGAAGTGAAAGGATTTGATTCCAGTGCTATTTTTTTTGCTGCCCTGGGCATGGCTTCGCTGAAAGCTGTGTATTCTTACCTTGGATATTATAATGTATGCCAACTGGGTGCAGAAATAAAGAACCCAGCTAAAAATATACCAAGAAGCATATTCATTTCCATTACCGGTATTGTGATATTATACCTGGGTATGCAGACAGTGATACTTGGTGTGTTGCCATGGCAGGAAGTTGCTAATTCTAAGTTTGTAGCCAGCACCTATTTCGAGCATCTTTATAATCATTCTATAGGACAAGTAGCAACTGTATTGATATTAGTGATCATTGTTGCTTCTTTATTTTCCGTGATATTAGGCTATTCACGCGTGCCGTATGCAGCAGCTAAGAACGGAGATTTTTTTGCCATCTTCGCAAAAGTGCATCCTAAACATAAGATACCACATGTATCATTACTGGCACTAGGTGCATTGAGCTTTTTGTTTAGTCTGTTATTTAAGTTAAGTGAGGTAATCACAGCTATTGTTACCGTGCGCATACTTATTCAGTTTGTCTCGCAGGCCGCAGGTGTAATAGCATGGCATTATAATAAGAAAGAAGACAGAACATATTCTATGCCTTTATTCCCCATACCCGCAATCATATCTATTATCATTTGGGTATTTATTTTCTATAATGCCGACCTGAAATTTATAGAGATTGCTCTTGGAATAGTAGCCGGTGGAATCCTTCTCTATTTCTTAAAAGAGAAGTATACTACTGCAACTGAATAATTATGCAATCTGTAACGAACGCATAGATACAGAACCCATATCAAACTGGTCATTGAAATAAGTAACCTGTTCGCTCTTTTGCTGTAACCCGAGGATATAGAATAACGGAAGCAAGTGGTCGTAAGTAGGATGCGCCATTGTAGCTGTTTTGCCTAATAATTTCTGATAGTTCAGTACCGATTCGTGATCGCCCTTATCTATCCATTCCGTCATTTTGCTATCAAATTCTTTTGCCCAATCGTATTGCTTGCCGGTATCGTTCCAATCTATCTCGTACAGGTTATGCACCAGGTTTCCGCTTCCGATTATCAATACCCCTTTATCACGCAGTTTGCTGAGTTGCTTACCTAATTCATAATGGTATGTGGTGGGCTTATTATAATCAAGGCTTAGCTGAAAAACAGGAATATCTGCAGCAGGATACATAGGTAATAACACGCTCCATGTACCGTGATCGAGTCCCCAGCTATCGTCACCTTTTACATTTGTTACGGTAATTAATTTTTTCGTTTCTTCTGCCAATTCGGGAGCACCTGGTGTATTGTATTGCTGATCGAACAATGCCTTTGGAAAGCCTCCAAAGTCGTGGATCGTTTTCTGTTTTATATTGGTTGTAACACGGGTACTACCTTCTGTTATCCAGTGTGCAGATATGGTAAGTATCGCCTGCGGATGTGGCAATGTTTTGCCAAGCTCCTGCCATTTGCGATGAAATGAATTATCTGTTATAGCGTTCATAGGGTTTCCATGTCCTATAAATAATACCGGCATTCTATCTGATGGAGATAAATGCTTTTCTAAAGCCTGTAAAGCTGATAAACCTGTCATACCAATAAATTGAGCTGCAGCTAATAAACTACCTGATTTTATAAATGAACGCCTGTGCATGGCAATCTATTAAAATACAAAATTACATGTATATACATATATGTCCAAATAAGGGCTTTTATATACTCATAAATGATGCTTATAATTGCAAATTGAAACTATTATATGGCGAAGGCTACTCTGGCACATAAAGCTCATTTATCTAAAGATAAGAAATTAGCCAAACTGGTTGATCATATCACCCCGCGTGCTATTAAAAAGCATACAAACATTTGCCTGCGTTTATGTGCTTCCATTATGAGCCAACAACTATCAACAAAAGTGGCGGAAATAATTTATAAACGTTTTTTGCAATTATATAATGGCACTGAGCCTACTCCTGAACAAATACTAGATACACCCTTTGAAAAATTAAGAAGTATTGGCTTGTCAAATGCCAAAGTAAGCTATGTGCAAAATGTAGCCAGGTTTGTACTAGAGCATAAATTGGACGATAAACAACTCTATAAAATGAGTAACGAAGAAATAATAGAAACATTAACACAAATCAAAGGCGTTGGACAATGGACAGTAGAAATGTTATTGATGTTTACACTGGGAAGAGAAGATGTGTTTGCGGTAGATGACCTGGGCATACAACAAGGCATGTGTGCACTATATAAAATAGATGCTTCCAACAAAAAAGCCATGAAAGAAAAGATGCTTAAAATATCTACAAAATGGTCGCCCTATCGTACACACGCATGTCTTTATTTATGGGACCATAAAGATACCGTTAAGAAAAAATGATGCAGTTAAAGGACTATTATCATATTCTTGAAGTTCCTGCAAATGCAACACCACAGGAAATAAAGTTGTCGTACAGGAAACTTGCCTTACAATATCACCCGGATAAAAATCCAGATAACCATTTTACCGAGAATCATTTTAAGGAGATTCAGGAAGCATACAGCATTTTATCAAATGCTATAAAACGCAAGAAATATGACGAAGCGCGATGGCTATCGGGAATGAGTGACCGCGTAAGGCGGAAGCACAATATAAGTCCTGAATGGATATTGCAAGAGAGCAATCAATTAAAATCTCATATGGCGTCATTAGATACGTATCGTATGAGCCACCGCGCTCTGCATGATCTTATACTGGAATTGCTGTCAGATCAGCATCTATCTATTCTTAGAAGAAGTAACAATACAGTAATTAATGACCAAATAGTTGAAGAATTATTACAAGCTGCAAACCATCTTCAATCAAGATTCATGATAAATTTAGCCCCTCTTCTTTGCTCTCTTACAACAGACGCACAATTATTGCAAAGAATACAAATGCAAATAAAGAAACGTGGAAACAGAGAAAAAAGAGACAAGTACCTACCGTGGTGGGTTGTAGTAGCTACCATACTCGTATGTATACTTATGTTCCTGTATGGCAAAAAATGATCAGGCCGCTTTTATAGGAGACAGGTGTATATAAAGAAATAATTTGGTTAGCGGTGCAGTATTATCATTTGAAGATTCGGGTACTGCTATTGATTTATCAGAAAGATGATAATAAATATCCCTTGCTAATTCTTTACCATGCGCATAATTTTCAATAGGGAAATAGTAATACTTTCCCCTGCCATATTTATTTGTAAAATCTTCCTTAGCCTGGTTAAAGTCATCGGTGATACACATATTAAAATCGTACCTAGTGCGTTGCTGATCTTTATGAATATCTTCAGCTATACGATTCAGTACATCGTAATATGTTAGCATGGTTTGAATTGGTTGCATAGTTTGCATATTGATGCAAAACTAAAAAGGGAGCGTACGAACCCTATTTACAGAACCGTCAATAACCAATTATTAACAAGACAACACATTAAACACAATTGCATGTAATTGTGTTTCAATTAGTTAGTTAAGACTTCTGAAATCAACAGGAACTAATTTACTTACACCGGGCTCCTGCATGGTAACACCATAAATAACATCTACAGCAGCCATTGTTTGCTTATTGTGTGTTACAATGATAAATTGTGAGTTATTGGAGAACTTACGTATCATCTGTGTAAACTTGCCGACATTAGCATCATCAAGCGGGGCGTCCACCTCATCAAGAATACAAAAAGGAGCCGGTTTAATAAGATAAATCGCAAATAAGAATGCGGTTGATGTAAGCGTTTTTTCACCTCCGGATAATTGCGTAAGTGTGCTTGGCTTTTTTCCTTTAGGTTGCGCGTATATTTCGATGGCACTTTCCGCTACATTTTCAATATCTGTAAGTGTAAGGTCACAATTGTCGTCTTCTGTAAATAAGGTTTTAAAAACCTGTATGAAATTTTGCCTTACAGCGTCAAATGTTTCCCTGAATTTTGCATTTGCTGTATTCTCAACTTCTTCAATGGTCGACAATAATGATTCTTTTGCATTTATAAGATCATTTCGCTGTTCTACAATAAAATCATTACGCGCCTTCATTTCAGTATATGCTTCTATTGCAGTTGGGTTGATCTCACCCATATTTTCTATACGCTTCTTCAATCTTTCGGCCTCAGCAGTTAATTCTTCTACAGACATTTCGCCGGTGCGAGCTTCTTCTAATACCTGGTCTATATTCACTTTAAATTCAATAGTAAGACGCTCATTCATACCTGCCAGCTTCAGCTTCATGTCATTCAACTGGTCCTTAATGCCTGCCAGCAATGTTTCTGTATGTTCTTTTTCACGGCGCTTTTGATTCAACTGACCTTCATGAGCAGCTATTGCATTTCGCATTTCGTAATAAGCGCGATCCTTTTCGTTCAGGCTGCGTTCATCACTTTCTTTTCTTTGCAGTAAATTATATAATTCATTATCGCCTGAATGCAATTGCTTTTCTGTTTCTGCTAACTGTTCTGTTGTTTGCTGTAGCTGTTCGTTACTGTTTTCTATTTGCAATTTCAGTTCTTCGAACTGGTTATTGCGGAAAGTGAGTTCCTGCTTCAGGCTGTCCAATTTGCTTTGCTGGCGTGTATATTGCAAATTGTGATCATTGTACTTTTGTGTAGCCTCGTTAAATTCTTTCTCCACAACACGAAACTCTTCTTCCGCAATTTGAATATTTTGCTGCATCGTTTGAAGATGCTGTGTTATCTGTTCTAATTCTTTCCTTGTCTCGCTTATCTCTGCCTGCGTTTGCTCTAATTGCCTTTGCAATTCATTTGTACGTTTTTCAGCAGATTGATTCAACTGGTCAAAATTCTCAACCCTATTGATAAGGTTCAATATATGGTTCTGTAAACGATTTATTTCGTTCTTCGTTTGTTCAATAGCAGCGTCATTCAGATCCTGGTTAAACCCGGCGATCAGGGTTTGTGTATCAGTAATATGTTGTTTCAGCTTTGAAGTAACAGCAGCCAGCTCCTCTATTTCTTTAGCAAGGCGTTCCAGGTTTTTAGCACGACCTATTTTATTGCCTTCAAATAAACCTGTAGAGCCACCACCTACTGTGTATTTACCACGAATCATGCGACCGCTTTTTTCCGCCAGTACGTTACCATTATTCAATTCAACAGAAGAAATATCTGTTCCATCCTGTGATATATATACATGGCCCAATAAATGTTGCGCCAATGCACTGTACTGGTCATCAAAATCCACTACATCCAAGGCATGTACAGTACCTACAGGAGCAGCATCATGTTGTGACTGTGATTGACGTACATGATCGAGTATAAAAAAATTGGCTTTGCCCTTTTTATTGCTTTCCAACAAGTGTATTGCCCTTGTCGCTTCCTGCAGGTCTGCTACCACATAATAATTAAGATAGTTATCCAACAGGTTCTCCAATGCAAGGCGGTATTCTTTTTGCACTACAAATACATCAGACAAAAGCGGTGCATTACTGTTCCAATCTTTATTCTTACTAAGAAATTTAATACTATCAGGATAGCCTTCGAGGCTATCAACGAGTGATTTAAGCAGGTCATGCTCATTGCGGCGGGCATCGAGTTTTCGGTTCTCTTCTACCAATTCTGCTCTTAAATTTTCCACCTGTTCCTGACCCTCGAGTATCTTGCCCTTTACTTCTTCATGACGTGAAACCAATTGGTCCAGGTCGGTTTTCTTCTGCTGCAATTGCGCCTCAGAAGTTTCACGCTCAGCGTTCAATTGTGTTATCTGGGTGTTACGGTTCTTCCTTTCTTCTTCTAATTGCTGCATACTGCGCTGCAAATTCATTACAGAAGTATCTGCAACCGCTACTTTCTTTTCTGCTTCAAATTGTCTGCGCTGCGCCTGTTGATATTCCATTCGCAATTGCTCTACTATGCGTTTTTTATTATCAAAAGCTTCTCTTTTGCTATCTGCGGCGTTCCTGAACGATTCTAATTCAGTCCGAAATTTATCAAGCAATATTGTCTCATCTTCTATTTGTTTAGAAGCAAACGCAATAGACTCTTCTAATTTTTGCAATTGCATGCCAGCACCTGTCAAAAACTCGCCCAGACTTTTTTCGCGTTCTTTCAAATGATCTAAATGCTGTTGTGCCAGGCGTTTATCACTTTCCAACTGGCGCACACGATTGACCAATTCATTAAATTGTTTTTGTAAACCATTCAGCTCCTGCTCTTTTTCTATCAGTTTTACCTTATCATGTTCTACGGCAGCCTCTTCTTTTGCTACAATTGCTTCTAATTGTGCACGACGGTCTGTTTCTTTTTCGTTTTGTTCGTTCAGTATTTTGTACTGCTCATTAAAATGCTCCAATGAAGCCTTTGCCAGTTCTATACTTATTTCTTTATATTCTCCTTTTACCTGGAAGTATCGTTCAGCTTTCTTAGCCTGGCTTTCTAACGTGCGAAGATTATTCCCTATTTCAAACAACAAGTCTTCTATACGGTTCAAATCCTGCTCAGTAGCTTCCAGTTTTAATTTTGCTTCGCGTTTACGGGTCTTATATATAGATATGCCTGCAGCCTGTTCCAGCATACGCCGGCGAGCATTGTCCTTATCTTTAATAATATCATCTACCATGCCCAACTCGATAATGGCATAAGAGTCTGTACTTACACCGGTATCCAGAAACAGGTTGGTGATATCTTTTAAACGACAGGTTACATCATTGAGGCGATATTCACTTTCGCCATTTTTATAAAACTTACGAGTGATGGTTACCGTGGTAAATTCCGTGGGCAGCAGGTTACGTGTATTCTCAAATGTGAGCGATACCTCGGCAAGACCAGACCCGGTTCTTGTTTTAGACCCGTTAAAAATAAGGTCCTCCAGATTTTCTGACCTGAGGGTCTTGATTTTGTGTTCACCAATTACCCAACGAATAGCATCAACAATATTTGATTTACCGCAACCATTCGGACCAACAATACCTGTAATGGGATTATCTAATATAACATGGGTCTTGTCTGCAAAAGACTTGAACCCTTTTATTTCCAACGACTTTAAACGCACTGAGTTCTGATTATTTTAAGGGAGACAAAAATAACTATTTCACCGGTTCGCAACGCCTGATTTTTCCACAAACACTTACTTACACTTCCTCAATATAATGAAGCTTTTAATCTTATTTAAACACCTATTTATGTTTATAATATTATCGCTTCTTATTTAGAAGAATCTACTGTGAAATTATTTTTTTGAGCATAATTTTTTTGTGCATCTGTAAATTTCTGCATCAGGTCAGGTTCCTCTTTTGCTGCATCAGAAAGCATGTCTACAGCTTTTTGAAGTTGCTCATTAGTAGTAGTAATGGTTAATTTTTCGATGGGGAGAAAGCCTTTTGTTATTGCTTTTTTTTTCGAATATCAGGTAGTTTATTGCAGCAAGCTTAAAACTGTCAGAGCCATTTACATCTTTCATTGCTTTCAGCAAGCTTACTTCCTGATCAACATAACTGGTCATTTTCTTTCTCTCAACAGAAAGATCGCTATATGTTTTGGTTGCAGTGCTGATCTTTGAGAAAGCATCGGTCCATTCAATGCCTAATTTTGCGAAACTATCAATTATATCTACAACTGTATTATTAAACTCTACAGGTGTTTGTGCCTGGCAAAATGCGTGATGGGGTAATATAATAACAGACAGGATAATTAGGATCTTAATGCCTTTCATAGAAACTTCCATTTTTTGTGCGCGTAAGCTACCTATGTTTATTATGGCATAAAAAACAATTAGTATGATTAACAAATTGTTTTCAAAATCGCATACCCATAACTTTTGCGGATATATGTAAAGTGCAGTGAACCTTAATTATTCATATTTTAATGTAGCAATTGCATCTGTTTGGATTCTATGCCTGTATTTGTTCTTAATTGATAGTAGTAGATACCAGGAGATAAATCATGTACATGAAATATATATTGATGATCACCTGCGTTTAGATTATCGTCTACTAATTTATTTACTAATTGCCCTAAGGTGTTATAAACACAAAGTGTTGTATAACTACCTTGTTGCAAATGGAAAGTAATTTTCGTGTTGTCATAAACCGGATTCGGTACATTCTGGTCTAATACAAATGCTCCTGAATTACTTATATTAGGAACTGATACATGAGCACTTGCTTTAATAACCTTGTTAAATCCTACATTATTTGTTCTATCAGAAATTGTACGCCATGCCCCACTGCTATCTTGTCTAGCTACCTGACCTAACGGATTAATGCGGCCCGGTAAAACTTTGGGTGGGCAATAAATTGACCCCGGACCACTTGCATCAACAGACCACACTAACCAATAAGTACCTGAACTCAGGTGTGGTGGGGATGATAAGAATAACTTAAGATACATGATAGGTCTTTGAGTACCCAATAAGCCTCCCGAGGATGTGAATGTATCTACCCTATATATTCCTGTAAATCCTGTGGTAGCAATAATATTTGAAGTAGTGTTGCCCCACACAACAGTACCACCTGCACCAGGCGTACCTTGATAAATCTGTAAATATGCACCCGTAAAAGGTGATGAGCTGCTACTACCATCCTGAATATTATAAACTATAACGGTATCAAACACCCAAGTGGTTGAAGCAGGAACCGTAAATTCATCTGCAAGCCACCACCCGGTATTATATCCGTCATAAAGCCCAAAAAAGTAACCTCCTGTATAAATGCAGCTTGCAGCAGCGCCTCCATATCCAGCATCAGTTGTAAAAGCCGTATCTGCCAGGTATGTTATTTGAGAAAAGCTAGTAAGCGAAGCAATAATGCTCATGAAAAAAAAGAATGCTGTCTTCTTCATGGGGTGACCTTTAGAATATAAAAATACATATTTTATTTAATTAAAAGTTGTGTAAAAAATGCAAAGTGTACCTTTGCATCCTTATATGGGAAAAGTATCTATTAATATAGCAACTGGGGGCATACAACAAGCAGAAACAATTGTGGGCATAGACCTTGGCACCACCAATAGCCTAATAGCTATTGTAAGGCAAGATGACAGGGTGCCAATTGCACTTCGCGAAATCGACGGATTAACGCTTGTACCTTCTATAGTTCATTTTGATGAGAACGGCGCCATAACTGTTGGTAATGCAGCACGTCAATTACTCATAGCAGAACCGGAACGTACTATTTATTCTGTAAAACGCCTGATGGGTAAATCTTATAAAGACGTAAGTGAGCATGCCGGCTTTTTCGCTTATAAAGTAATTGATGATGATACTGATAGCCTGGTGAAGATACAGGTAGGTAATAAATTTTATTCTCCAATTGAGCTATCATCTTATATACTCAAAGAACTAAAAGCACGCGCAGAGCATATTTTAAAAACACCCGTAAATAAAGCGGTAATAACAGTACCCGCTTATTTTAACGATGCACAAAGGCAGGCTACACGCGACGCAGGCAGGCTAGCGGGATTAGATGTACTGCGCATAGTAAACGAACCAACTGCAGCCAGTCTTGCTTATGGATTGGGTGTAAAACCCAATGAAGAAAAAACAATTGCTGTATACGACCTCGGAGGAGGGACTTTTGACATTTCTATCTTAAAAATTACCAATGGTATTTTTGAAGTGCTATCTACTAATGGAGATACTTATTTAGGGGGGGATGATATGGACAGAACACTGGGGCAACACTGGCAAAAGGAATTGGGAATCAGCAATTCGGAATTGGGAACTAATAAATCTCTTGCGCAACAACTAAGATTAATTGCTGAAGAAGCCAAAAAACATTTAAGCAACAAGGATAGTTTTGAAGGAAGCATTAATGGCAGATCAGTAAAAATATCTAAAGCAGACTTTGAGAAACTAATACAACCGCTGGTTGACAGAACCATCAATAGTTGTAAAAATGCATTGCAGGATGCAGGCTTGCAAGCGAAACAAATAGACGCAGTGGTAATGGTGGGCGGTTCTACAAGAGTGCCATTGGTAAAAGAAAGTGTAAGAAAATTTTTCGGGAAAGAGCCTTTTGACCAGTTAAACCCTGACGAAGTGGTTGCATTGGGCGCCGCAGTGCAGGCTGATATACTCGCGGGCAATAATACTGAAATGCTTTTGCTCGATGTTACACCTTTATCATTGGGTATAGAAACCATGGGCGGCCTAATGGATGTACTCGTTCCCCGCAATTCTAAAATACCTGTAAAAGCAGGCAGGCAATATACTACCCAAAAAGACGGGCAGAGTGGTATGCGCATATCAGTTTTTCAGGGGGAAAGGGACCTGGTACAAGATAACCGCAAGCTGGCTGAATTTAATTTAAGCAATATACCCGGTATGCCTGCAGGTTTACCTAAAGTGGAAGTAAGCTTTATGATAGATGCAGATGGTATATTGAAAGTTAGTGCTACAGAGCTGAGAAGTGGCGTTGCTCAAAGCATTGATGTAAAACCTCAATATGGGCTTACTGATGCCGAAGTAGAAAAAATGCTGATGGATTCATTGACTCATGCCAAAGATGATATACAAACACGTGCACTGGTAGAAGCCGCGACAGAAGCTGAGCAAATGCTGAGTGTAACAGAAAAATTCCTGGCTAAGCACAAGGAATTTCTCACAGAAGAAGAAATAAACATTACAATAGGGCAAATGCAAAGCCTTCGTGAAGCAATTAATGCTAAAGACAAAAATGGCATACAACACGAAACTGAAAAACTGAATGATGTAAGCCGCCCCTATGCAGAAAGAGTAATGGATGCTGCACTGAAAGATGCGATGAAGGGGAAAAAGATACTTTAACAGAGAACTTTAGCTATTTCATTATCACCTGCACCGTCTGCCTGGTCTTTTGCTCCAGTAGTATATGCCTGCTCTTGGTAAGATCGAACAATATTTCTGGTGTATAATGACGGATAGTCAATAAACTTACATCAGTGTTAGTAAACACTTTATAATCTTTACTAAGTACCTGCACCAGTTGCTGCACTTTCTCTTCTTTATTATCTATACACGCTACAAAGCTGATGGCTGCATTCTGTATCAGGTTCACTTTTATTTTCAGATCGTGGAAAATACTATACAGGCTACTTAAATTATCTTCTGTAATAAAAGAAAAATCACGCGTAGTTACCTGTAATAAAACCTGGTTCGTTTTCAATACGATCAGCGGTGGATAAAAAATACTGCTCACCTCGTTCTGTATCACGGTACCTTTCATATCCTTATTCAAAAAGCATCTTACATACAAAGGGATATTATTGTTCTGAAGCGGCTTTATAGTTTTCGGGTGAATTACCTGCGCACCGTAAAACGCCATCTCTATCACTTCATGATAGGTAATTGCTTCTATCTTAACTGTATTATTAAACAATTTAGGATCTGCGTTTTGCAGCCCTTCCACATCTTTCCAGATGGTAACAGATTCAGCGTCCAGCATAGCGGCAAGTAATGCAGCTGTGTAGTCAGAACCTTCCCTGCCTAATGTTACTGATGCATTATCAACTGTAGAACCAATAAAACCTTGTGTAAGAATATTAACACCCTTCTCAAGATGTTTACTTAGCTTTTGTTTTGCCTGGTCTTTAGAATATTCAAAATCTACACGGGCATCGCGATAGGTGTCATCAGTACGCAGCACATCGCGTATGTCTACCCATTCATGTGCAAATTTTTGTTGGTGCAGGTATAAGGACAGGATCTTTGTTGAGAATATTTCTCCCAGGCACACTACCTGGTCGTAAGAATAATCATAGCGTGCACCATCTGCCCCATCAATACCCCACTGCAATTCGGTAAAATACACATTCAGCGCTTCGGCGGCCTGTTTATAATGTGTTTCATCAAGCAGGTTTTTTGCATATTCAAGATGGTCGTGTTCCAGCTTTTGCGCCAGCTTGCCTGCCCCTTCTTTATCCCCTTTACAAGCTGCATTAATAATAGCTTCCAATGCATTGGTGGTTTTACCTAATGCGGAAACCACCAATACCACAGGCTTCTTAGGAGCCGTGATGATCGGCAATAATTCCTTTATCCTTTCAGGTGTGGCAATAGAAGCGCCTCCGAACTTATAAACAAGCATGTAATTTGATTGGGGTGCAAATGTATAAAAATATCACGAAAGCTTTTGCAGGGCTGCCTCCAGCTTGGCAAGCATTTCATCAATTTCCTCTTTTTTGCATGTGCCTACACTCAATCGGTACCAAGGAGACGTCTTGTCTGCGCCAAATGCATAAAATTGAACAACAGCCAGTTTAGCTTCATTTAAAAGATAATCTGTCACATCCGATTGGGTATCTAATGTTTTACTTCCCGCCCTTTTATCTTTCAGATCAAATTTTATAGTCAGATAAATAGCTGCCTGGGGCGCTATGCTATCAACAGCATATCCTTTTTGTTTCAATACCGTCAATCCATCATAGATGCGCCATAACCTTTCTTCCAATTCTTTTTTAAATGATGCCAGGTACGTTGTAATTTCTTGCTTCTGCGCAAAAAATTCTGCAGTTGCATGTTGTTCAGGCATTGGGCTCCATGCGCCAATGTGTGTGAGCAGAGCTCTCATTTTTGCCAATACATGCGCAGGACCAAGACCCCAGCCCACACGCACACCCGTAGCCGCAAATACTTTTGATATGCCATCTATATATATAGTATAGGCTTTCATTTCAGGCCTTAATGAAACAGGATCATAATGATGAGTATTACCATAAGTAAGCATGCAATACATCTGGTCAAACATCAGGTATAGTTTCTTTTGTCCGCGCCTTGCATTCTCTTCCAATATTAGATCACAAATAGCCTCCAGTTCTTTTTTATCCAATGTGGTCCCGGTTGGATTTTGGGGCGTGCATAAACAGATAAGGGCAGCGTCTTTTATATGGGGCGCAATATCTTTTGCCGCAGGCATAAAATTATTCTCAGGCAATGCCGGTATCACACAATGCACACCCCCGTTCATATGTGTGTAATGATTATTGTTCCATGATGGCACAGCGTATATCACTTTATCCCCTTTATCTACTACAGTGCGGAAAAGTGAGTAAATAAGCGGGCGACCGCCACTTGCTATTTGTATCTCATTAGCTGCATAGTCTAATCCCTGCGTATCTTTTACAAAATGGCTAACAGCATTTCTCAACTCAAGCAATCCGTCAGCAGGAGGATAATTTGTATAATGCTCTTTATAAGCTTTCACCACAGCCGCTTCTAAGCCGACTGGTATAGGAAATATTTCAGGGTTAAAATCCCCAATCGTATAATTATAGATTTTCTCTCCATTCCTGATACGGGCGCTTATTTCATTACCTAAACGAACGATCTCAGAACCAATAAGTGTCTCCGCAAGTTGGCTTAACTGACTCATTTTCTACGTTTTTCAGCTCTCTTATTTGTGTAAAATACTTGTTTTTCAGTGAAAAATAAACATATTGAAAGGATGGTAATAATTAGGGTATTTATTTGAATAATTCAGTTTTGCTTTTAGGCCGTTTTTCAATCAGCCATTTAAAACGGCTGAGACGCAATGAAGGTATATCAGCTTTCTCTAACGGAGTTAAGGTTTGATGTACATCTTGCTCAAAAAGTATCCGCGACATATTTTTGTTCACAAAGAATATGCGCATCCGCTCACTCTGGGCCTGGTTAACACCTAAATAGGCGCCTGAATTATCCTTGGAGTAATAAATACATTCCGCATTTGGCTTTACAATTATTTCATTCAGCTCATTATCTACAAACGCTCCATATAAAGTTTTGCCTTGTACCTGGTCATACATATGTGCTTTGTCGGGTCCTGATTGAGAAACAACAAACGCGTTATTAGGCACATAAAGGCTCTTAAGTTTACCATTATCCAGGCTTAGCAAAATAGTGTCCCCTGTTATCTGGCTCTTCCTCGACCATACTATTGGCTTACCCATCATACGCATGGTTGAGTCGCTTTGGGTATAGCTAATACTATCACAAATACCTTGCAACGAATCGGAATAGATCATTACATGATAATACCCGGTAAAAAAACGAGGAGCAGTTGAATCTACTGCAGTAGTATCAACAGGTGCTTTTATTTCTTTACTGATATGCTTCTTGTTTTTCACGGTTCGGAATGGCATTATTTTTACTTCCTCTTTTTTTCTTACACTGTCTCCTGCACGATGCATAGGAGCCGACCTGAAAGTATCTGCACGAATGAAAATGCTATCCTTTCCATTCACCTGTTTCAAAACAGGTTTTATTAATGACAATAGCAATCGTTTATATTTATAATATTTTACAATGCCACTGTACATAGTAGCATGCTGCGTGGTGTCTAAAGTTAATACGTTTCCCCTCCCTACTCCGTATCCTGCTACCCTGTCATAATCCAATGTATCCGCTTCTATATATTCACCATCATCAAAAACAGATGACCGTTCTACAAAATGTGCAATACCCTGTTTACTATCGTATGTTCCATTCTTTGCCACAAGAATAGACTTATCGCTCGTTGTTACCGAAGAGTCAAAATAAGTCACCAGTTTTGTTTCTGTATTATACCCCAGGTCTCGCGAAGTGATATGATATACAGGGTCTGTAACTACTACATTACCCGCAAACCTTGCATCTTTGCTGCGGCCGTTATAGGTTCCAGTATTGCTCGTAACTGTAGTATTGCTATCCTGCAAAGTACCTCCATTAGAATACACTCCTATTTTTGAGCTCACATCATAAGTAAGTTCTTCTGTTTGCAGATTACTTCTTCCGCTCAACATGTTTACCTTTC
>Ga0206886_1061_pt1 | contig 23303 bp, 21 predicted proteins | sample Alteio_BWOrgHeat_92_FD_152952 | JGI IMG/M metagenome (GOLD analysis project Ga0206886, IMG submission 152952) | Enriched cells from forest soil in Barre Woods Harvard Forest LTER site, Petersham, Massachusetts, United States - Alteio_BWOrgHeat_Nextera2 ... | reverse complement strand
AAAAATACGATTAGAGTAGCGAATGCAGTTGATGCAATTCTACGGAACATCGGCTGTAAAGATTCTGACACAGAAATAATTTTGAGAATTAACGTTCCTTTAAAAAAGTGGGGCAAAACTACAACACAAACATCAAAATTGGTAAACATTTTTCTAAAAATGTTTGTCAATACTGGCGCGGGTCTTAGCGGATTTTAATCGGTTTAAAAAATATTAAATGTCATTTTATTGTCAGCCCGTAGCATGTATTTTTATGATATGAGGGATACGTCGCAGATGATTTTATTATTACTTATTTGGAAAAAAGTTTTCCGAAAAAATAAGTTACAAATATTACTTCATTGGCAAATTGTCGAATCGTCAAATTGAACCCGTTCTTCCGCCATCTACAGCTATGCTTGCGCCATTTACATAAGCTGCTGCAGGCGTGCATAAAAAAGCTACCATAGCAGCGATCTCTTCAGGTTTGCCAAAACGGCCAGCGGGGATCTCTGCCAGCATTTCTTGCTCTACTTCTTCCATGTTCATTTTGCTCTTTGCCGCTTTATTATCCATTATAGTAGAGAGTCTTTCAGTTAGGGTAGCGCCGGGTAATACATTATTTACTGTAATACCATACTTACCTAATTCATTAGCCATTGTTTTTGCCCATGATGCTACTGCTGCGCGGGTGGTATTAGATACTCCGAGGTTTTTAAGTGGTACTTTTACAGATGTGGAAATGATATTTACTATACGTCCATACCCGGTTTTTTGCATATGCGGTATTACAGCCTGCGTAAGTATATGATTACAAATAAGATGTTGTTGTAGTGTTTGTAAAAAATCTTCCGGCTTTGCCTCGGTAATAGGTCCGCCTGCCGGGCCACCACTATTATTTACCAGTATATCTATATGATGCTGCTTTACATATTCGGCTATAACACCCCGTACTTCTTCGGGTTTTTGAAAATCGGCCAATAACCATTCATGTTTTTGTCCCTGGGATATATCCAGCGTACCTACTGCTACCTCCAGCTTTTGCCCATTACGTGCTATTAATGTACAATTTGCTCCTAACGATGCCAGCATTTGCGCGCAGGCCAAACCAATACCTTGTGTGCTACCTGCCACAAGTGCAGTTTTACCTTTTAGATCAAGTTGAAGCATATGTGTTGAATGGGATGTAAAATTGAAATAACAAATCCCAAATTCCAAATCCCAAACACTAGGATCGTAAAAGATTACTTTCCTACTACCAGCACTTTAAATGTACCGGGTATCATTTCCGGCCTTTGATGTTTGCCTTTATCCTCTTCAGTCATTGGCTTAAAATCAGCTGTAGGCAGATAGATAAGATGTGTCTTTGTATTCACAGCGAGTGTTCTTGCGCCTCTCAGCGTAGGTGCGTTTTCCACTACTTCATATTTATCTGCTGTTTTTTCCCTAATAACACTCAGCGTTCCTTCTCCGTTAGAAGCAAAAATTTCCTTCAGCTCAGGATCAAATGCAGTACCATCGCAACCCTCTCCTATAGGCACATTCGCTACAACTTTTCCCGTGTTGGCATTTACTACTACCAGCATTTTCTCACAGCCGGCAAATAATCTTTTTGTTTTGGTATCTATTGCCAATCCCGTCGGGCCTTCTGCACCTATTGGCCAATGCCCTTCTACGGTAAAACCTTTTGCATCTATTTTCACTATCTCATTCTTATCTTCCAGGTTCACATAAATATTTCCTGCTTCATCGCTCACTGCTGTTTCAGGTTTGCCACCTAAAGCAACAGTTGCTATTACTGCATTTGTAGCCGGGTCTATAATACTCAGGTCCTTGCTTTTTCCATTGCAGGTAATTATTTTTTTAGAAAATCCGTCATACATTATAGCGTCAGGATTCTCTCCCGTTTTTATTTGTGCCTGTACAGCATTGGTCTTAATATCAAAAACCGTTACTGTATTTATTTTACCATTGCTGGTAAATCCTTTACCGTATGCAGGTGCAAATGCTATACCATGCACACCTGTTGTATTTTCGATCACCCCAATAGAATCTCCTTTTGTATTCAATACATTCACCTGTGTAGCATGAGAAACATATATATCATCGCTAACCGGGTTAATTGCTATATAATCCCATTTGCCACTGCTCGCTATGGAAAATGTTTTTAGCACATGATATTTTGTTTGTGCTTCTGCGTATACAAAAAGCAGAGAAAATGCGGAGATGAATACTATTTTTTTCATGCCGCAAATATACTATTATATAGCTGCTGCCAAATTGTAAAAAGACAAACTATAAACGCTAACAAAAAAATAATATCGCATTTGCTTGTATGGGCATAGTTATTATATGCATCTCTAAAAAAACACGTATGAAAAATATGGAAGGCATAAAAATTGCCATTCTCACAGAAGAAGGCTTTGAACAAATAGAGCTTACAAGTCCTAAAGAAGCACTGGAAAATGCCGGTGCTATTACTACTATTATTTCTCCCCGCCCACGCAAAGTAAGAGGATGGGATGGTGACAATTGGGGCGCAGAACTAACTGTAGATGAAGATATTGATACTGCCGATCCCGATCATTATGACGCCCTGTTATTACCAGGTGGTGTAATGAACGCCGATAAACTTCGTCAGAATTTTAAGGCCGTCGAATTTGTAAAAGAATTTCTACAATCCGGAAAAACAGTTGCAGCTATTTGTCACGCACCGCAGTTATTAATTGAAACTGGTTTATTAAAAGGCAGAACACTCACTTCTTACCCCTCTTTAAGAACAGACCTGAACAATGCTGGCGCCAATTGGGTAAACGAAGATGTAGTACAGGATGAAAATCTTATTACCAGCCGCAAACCAGCAGATTTAAAAGCATTTAATAATGTATTAGTAGAAGCATTGTCGCTGCAAGAAAACTGAACGTTCCGATTGATGATTGCAGCACATTCCAACTCTAAACAATGTTTCTGCTCGCCCCCTCCTTTCTTAGTAAGAAAGGAGGGGGTTTCTCAACTTACAAAATACATTTTCAGCCTGCCTTTATTTTTAGCATCTATCTCTCCACGATACGTAAAAGAAAATTTATTTTTTAATAGTTCGTACGTGGCATCAGATACGTTTACCTTACCTGCCTCCCCGCTCTGTTCCATCCGCGCGGCTATGTTCACCGTATCTCCCCATATATCGTAAGCGAATTTCTTTACACCTACTATACCTGCCACTACGGGGCCGCTATGTATACCTATCCTTAATTCAAAAGTTTTATCTCCCAGTTCTGCCCTTCTCTTCAACATATGATCTCTTATTTCTATTGCAGCCTTCACCATATCACTCGCATGGTTGGGATTAGCTAATGGCAACCCCGACACCGCTAGATAAGCATCACCCACCGTTTTTATTTTCTCAATATTATACTTGGCTATTATCTGGTCAAATGCAACAAAACACGTATCCAGCTCTGCTACTAATTGTTGCGCACCCAATCTTTCTCCAGCTGCTGTAAAATTTACAAAATCAGTGAAAAGCACACTTACATTTTCAAATTCCTTTGCCTGCACACTACCTTTTGTTTTTAATTCGTCAGCCACTTCAGCCGGTAATATGTTCAGCAACAGAACATCCGATTTTTCTTTCTCTGCCTGTATAATGCTGTTCACTCTTTTTTCACGGTTATAATTACGGAATACAAAAAAAGAAATTAGTACTACAATACATATACCCAACATCCCGCTGTAAGTGAATAAACGTTGTTTTTCTAATTTTATTTGCATAGATAGTTGCTGCTTATTAATTTCTCCCTGCATCTGCATGCGGGTTATCTCTTTAGCTTTGTCAATGCTGAATACACTGTCGCGGGTAGTAATATAATTCCTATAGGCACTATATGCTTTTACCGAATCTTTCATTTGGCCGTACACATCGCTCAGCTCCAGCCATGCGTCACTTTGTTTATCAAGCGCTTCCGTCTGTTTAGAAACATCCAGCGCTTTTTGCAAATAGCTGATCGCATCATAATATTTTTTATTGCCTGCGTAAATTTTACCAAGAGTTATATAGTTGTCAGGCAGGCCTGTGGCATCATCATACGATTTATTTGTTGCTACTATTTTTTCAAAAACTTTTCTTGACCGTTCTGTATAATCCATTGCTTTAGCATCTTCTCCCTTGGCAAAATATATTGCTCCCAGCGCATTCAGTATTTCCGCCTCATCAGATTGCCCGCTCGCTGCAACTTCTAATGCCTTATTATAATTCTTAATAGCATTATCATAGTCCTTCTTTAACTGGTACAAATGGCCAATACTTTTTAATGCCCATGTTTTTAATAATGCATTATTATCTTTTCCCTTTATTCTGAATGTAATTTTCAAAACACTGTCATAATTAGAAAGCGCCTGGTCATATTGTGAAGTAGCCAAATATATATCGCCGGTTGTGATCAGTAATCCGCAAAACATTCTTTTATCAACATCAGAATTGTTTTTAGATTTTCGTTGATAATTATCAAGCGTACTTAACGCTTGCTGATAATATTTTAATGCATTGGTATAATCACCTAAATTGCTGTATATAGTACCCATAGTTGCAAAGGTCCCAACCATATCTTCAGGTTCTGTTTCTACATCAATGCTTTTCTGGTAAAATTGAATTGATATTGTATACTGCTCTGTCTCCTTATAAATATTTCCCAGATCTCTTAATATCCAGGCTTCTGTTTTTCGGTCATTTATTTTTTTTGCTAAAAATTCACTTTTTTGAAAATACTCGACTGCTAATGAATAATTTTTCAAACAGTTTTCATATATGCTACCTAAACAATTATCTACATTAACCAATCCCCTTTCCCAATTATTCTTTTCTGCTAATTGTAATGCTTGTTTCCCATAATTTAATGATGCAATTGTATCGTTACAATTAATGTTTTCAACAAGGCTTATCAGCAGAGTTATTCTTGCGGTATCATTATTTGCTTTCCTAAGTTCAGTTTTGAAAGAATCAACAATACTATTTTGCCCTTTTGCAGAGAAAGGCAAAATATTAATCAACAAAAACAATAATAATATATATATATTACTGATATTCTTCATGATATAAATGCAAATAACAAAAAAACATGTCTTATTATTAGATTTTCTTAATTGTTATCTCAATCTTTGATATTGATTGAATAAAAAAATTATAAATTTTATTTTCTATTTATTTCTAAAAATACAAAGAATGAAACAATATCTTTTAATTACAGGGCTGGCACTCATGCTATTACTATCCGCATGTACTAAACCCCCTACTGCAACACATGATGTGTATTTTGGCAGCGGCGCTGGGTGCCACCAGAGAGGTATTTGTTACCACCCCCCTCTTGACAGAACCATTCCGGCAACTTTTACTCTGCTCAACCCCAAACTACTTCAAATATCATTCAGAATGGCGGACCTGAGTAAGTACCAGCATGAAAATGACAGCAATTTCATTGGTAAAACATCTTACATATTCGATAATCCCTGGATAGCACCCAAAATTTTAGACAGCGAACTGCATCTTACTAAACCGCTGATTATACATCCCGGCAAATACACCACAAGCATCAGGCGCAAAATATGTTATATGATGATACCGCTCGGCACTTCTTTTTCTACTACTGTAAAATTTGGTCGTGGCCAAAGTTGTAATGGCCGGGATATTTGCGGAGCAGGTGGCACTGCCATTGCTCCAATAGGTATTAACGCAAATTTCACTTACGATCAGGCCTTCAACATGCTCACGCTTGATTTTAATATAAACGACCTTATGGCAAGCAATGATCCGGTACAAGCTGCACATGCAGCAGACTTTAAAACAGATCCCGGCACAACAGAACCACAAACTGTTTTTTATCCTTTCGATGCAGACTGGGCAGCACCCCAGGATATGAATGCTGCCTTATGTCCAGATGGCAGTCAAATACTAATACATGCAAATGTCCCCAACCAGGTAAGCACAAATGACGGTGTTATTTATGCTATAACTTTCAACCTGAACGCGCCCCCGAGATGATAAACAGGAAAATATTCATGGATGCAATTGCATCCCTTTTTTATTTATTATGCTGAGAGTCTAAAACTTAGATACTAATCCACGTAATACATCTTCAACTTACCCTTGTTCTTTGCATCTATTTCTCCGCGGTAAGTGAAGGTGAAATTATTTTTTACCAGCTCGTACGTAGCTACTGAAATATTTACTTTGCCCGACTCGCTGCTTTGCTCCATACGGGCAGCTATATTCACTGTATCTCCCCATATATCATAGGCAAATTTTCTTACGCCCACTATCCCCGCAACAACGGGTCCGCTATGTACGCCAATACGCAATTCAAAAGTTTTTTCACCCAGTTCCGCTTTTCTCTTCAGCATATAATCTCTTATTTCTATTGCAGCCTTCACAATGTCATTTGCATGATCGGTATTGGCTAAAGGTAAGCCTGACACAGCCAGGTAAGCATCCCCTACTGTTTTTATTTTTTCAATATTGTATTCCGCCAATATCTGGTCAAAGGCCACAAAACAGGTATCAAGCTCTGCAACTAATTTTTGTGCACCTAATCTTTCTCCGGCTGCTGTAAAATTCACAAAATCTGTGAACATCACAGTTACATGCTCAAACTCTTTTGCCTGCACATTGCCTTTCTGTTTTAGTTCTTCTGCTACTTCATGCGGTAAAATGTTTAAAAGCAGATCATCCGACTTCTGTTTTTCATCCTGTATCAGCGTATTAGCTTTTTTCTCACGGCTATAGCTTCTCCATATCACGAACGACACCAATACAAGCAGTATCAATCCTCCAAACCCGGTATAGGTAAGTAATTGCTGGCGTTGAAATTTTAAGTCAAACTTTCTTTGGGCTTCCACATTGGCCTGTATCTGTTTCAGACTGTCTTTATCTATTTTATATTGCATTTCAAGGCGCAACATTTCTTTGGCCTTATTCTGGTTGTAAATGCTGTCGCACGTTGCAATATAATTTTGATAGGCATCCAATGCCAGGGCTGGTTGCGCTGTTAGTTTATAAACAGTGGTAAGTTGCTTCCATACCTCGCCCACATTTTCAAGCATACCTGTTTTTTCAGCAATTGCCAAAGCATTTTTATAATAAGTGATTGCTTGTGAATATTTTTTTTCAATTGTATATATACTACCCATTGTGATGTATATATCACAAAGCGATCTCTCATTGTTGGTATGATTAGCTGTAATTAAAGACCTTCGTGCATAATCATTCGCTTTAATTATATCATTATTAGCTAAGTAAATGCGGGCAAGCCTATTCAGTACACCCGCCTCATCCACGTGGTCTGCGCTTATCATACACTGTTTTAGGCAGGTATCATAATTCCTGATAGCCTCTGAATAGTTTGTCTTTTTTTCATAAATATTACCAAGACCAAGAAATATGATTCTGGATAATACCTCATTCTTAATAACGCGGTTTAATCCTTTAGCGCTGTCATAATATTCAAGCGCTCTGTCGTATTGAGACATAGCTACATACAGGTCGCCGATAGTAGTTAATAATACTTCAAATGAAATAGAATCACTTTGTTGTATCATTTTGTTTTCTTCCAGCAATTTCAAGGCACGCTGATAATAATCAAGAGCCTTTACATAATTACCAATATTCGCATATACAGTGCCTATGTTTCCCAGCAAACCTTGCATATCATCACCCGTTTGCTTGTATACTACCATAGCGCTCATATAATAATTCAACGCCTCCTCATAATCGCCCCTCTTATCATAATATGTAGCAAGTAAACTCAATGCACGAATTTGTGAATTCGTGTCTTTTATTGTTTCTGCTACCAACAACATATTCCGGAAATGATCAAGCCCCCTTACATCATATGAACAACATAATTCATAAATACGGCCGATACAATTTTCTGCAGCTATAATGCCCTTTTCCCAATTTATTTTTTTTGCTATTTCCAAAGCAGCGTTTGCATATTGTAACTTATGTACAGTATCTCTACAGCCTATGTTGTTAGATGAAGAAATAAAGTATTTCACTGCATTGCTGTCATTAGCCTGTTTTTTATCTAATTCATTAGTCGCACCGGGCTTTGTTTTATCAAAATTCTGACCTGCACTATGTACCGAAAAACATAGAGCAAAACACATTAAACATACACATAATATATGTGGTTTATCGAAGATATTCACATGAGTTTTTTAAAATATAAATATTGCTAAAAAATTATAAAAAAATGAATTTTATTTATAGCTTTATATTTAATTATTTATAACTACAAGATTGTCACTATTAATAAAACAATAGATTCTAAAATATGAACACCTCAAAAAATAAATACAGGAATGCAGTTATTATACTGCTGTGCCTTATACTGGTCGCAGGTGGCTATTGTATGTGGCGGTATTATCATCCGAAAAATATGGTTTTAAAGCCGGCACTTACCTCTATACCTTGTTCGGTTTTATTTGGGGTGGATCCGGGAACAGGATGTATGGGGCGTGGTGTTTGCAGCGCTGCTGATATTGGCGGCAATATGATAAATACTACAATGAATTTTGATGGTACTACCTTTTCTATTCAATTTTCAGATGCAGATCTCAAACGGATTCAACCTAATCATGCCAACGACTTTGATGGGCCTTTTTACCAGTTCGATGTACAATGGAATATACCTTCATTCATAATAAAAAGATTGATCCTTCCTGTTCCTGCTATTAGCCCCGGTATAGATTATCCTATTGATAATTCTATTCCCGGCACGCATATTCTTAATATACCCCTTAATTAACCCAAGTTGGTAGTATATACTTAATTTTGCGTCCGAAAATACAGAGCGTTTGACAACACAGGAATTCATTGCCGCAGCATTGCTCGAAGACGTGGGCAGCGGCGATTACTCTACACTGGCATCCATACCAGCCGATGCGAAAGGTAAGGCGATACTTAAAATAAAGGAAAAAGGCATACTGGCAGGCATGCAGCTGGCGCAGGATATTTTCCATCATCTGGAAGAAGATGCAAAATTCACCCTCTATAAAAAAGATGGCGACGCTGTAAATAATGACGAGACCGCGTTTACCGTTGAAGCCAGCGTGCATACCATATTAAAAGCAGAAAGACTGGTGCTTAACTGCATGCGGCGCATGAGCGGCATTGCAACGCTTACCAATAAGTACGCCGATAAAATAAAAGGCTACAAAACCAAAATACTCGATACCCGCAAAACCACGCCGCTGTTCCGCGAATACGAAAAGCAGGCAGTGCGCATTGGCGGCGGTTACAACCTTCGCATGGGCTTATACGATATGATCATGCTGAAGGACAACCATATCGATTTTTGTGGCGGCATAGAGCAGGCCATACAGAAAACCAACGAGTACCTTGTGGCCAACAACCGCAACCTGAAAATAGAGATCGAGACCCGTAACCTTGATGATGTGCGTCGTGTGCTTGCTGTGGGCAATGTATACCGCATTATGCTCGATAACTACTCGCCGGAACTATTGAAAGAAGCAATTGAGCTGATTGGCGGTAAGTACGAGACCGAGGCGTCGGGCGGTATCAATCTCGATAACATTATTTCATATGCCCGTACTGGTGTCGATTACGTCTCATGCGGCGCTATCATACATCATGCTGTGAGTATGGACCTTAGTTTAAAAGCACACAAAATATAAAGCAGATATTATCGCCGTTGTTATTATCTCGCTGTCACTAACCCTGATACGGATGTCTTCCTTATGACCACATGCCTTTAGCATGTCATCAACAATACAGAAAATTGATATAATTTTAGCCTGACTAAGCATTGTATGGCAGTTTTTTGTGTGGTAACTCAAAACTATCAATATTTACAATGCTTTTTTTATTCTTTAACTGACAACTTGGGTTAATTAGTAATTGAATAAACAGTTAAGCTAATAATAAATATGTTTCCCATGGGTTACCTTTCCCTGTTTAAGGGATTAATAATATAAGCTATTAGACCCGACCTTAACTAATGAAAACTATATTTACTTCAGTACTTCCTCCTTCATTTTTTTTCAGAAAAGAGGAAACAAAGCGGAACATCTTCTTCTCAAACACACCACCAACAACCATATTAATATTTTTTATATCGGAAACAAGGTGAACTAAAGTGAAAGTAAGGTGAAAGCAAAGTGAAAGTAAAGTGAAACAAGGTGAAAGTAAAGTGAAACAAGGTGAAAGTAAAGTGAAAGCAAAATGAAGCAAAGTGAAGGCGGAGCGGACACCCGAACTATCCGAACTTTTAGGATCGGGACGGAAGTTTGCAAAAGCAATTAAACTATAGCACATTAACCTATAACATAATCAACTTATTCAACTAATCAACAAATCACCTATCTTTACACTACTCCGGCAATATTAACCGCCCTCCTTTCAGGTTAAGACTTGCTTTAAAATTAAATACCTTTCTGTTATACTTACTATTTATATCATTTTTACTTTTTTGAATTTTTAATTACATATGGAATATAATACATCACGCACAAAAATGCTGATGCCTGAATACGGCCGCAATGTGCAAAAAATGGTGGAGTACCTACTCACAATTGAGGATAGAGCAAAGCGGCTGCGTAATGCAGAAGCTGTGATAGAGCTCATGGCCACCTTAACACCCCATCTTAAAACCATGGAGGATTATAAACATAAATTGTGGGACCATCTGTACCAGATGACTGATTTTACACTGGATGTGGACGCGCCATACCCAAAGCCTACACCCGAAGCAATATTTAAAAAACCTGACCCCATTGGCTATCCGCAAGGTAACATACGTAATAGGCATCTTGGTAAAAACCTGGAAGAGCTTTTGAAAAGAGCGCTGGCAGAACAAGATGATGAAAAACGTCAGTCCTATACGCAGCTCATCGGGTATTATATGAAGCTTGCTTATACCAACTGGCACCGTGAACCTGTACATGATGACATGATCAGGAATGAATTGTCGGTTTTATCAGAAGGTAAATTAATGTACGAACCAGGCGGTTATCGCGTATATTTCGATACGCGTAGTAATTTTAAACGCAATAATAATAACCAACGCAATTATAAAGGTGGTGGTGGCAATCGTGATCAGCGTGGCGGCGGTGGCGGATATAACAATGGTTATAATAAGAATCGTAAATTCAAGAAGAAATAATTCTCTTTCTGCATGAACGCTTTCGAAATACGCGGCGGCAAAACACTACATGGCGAGATTACTCCCCAGGGTGCAAAGAACGAAGCTTTGCAAATTTTATGCGCGGCATTATTAACAGACCAGGTAGTTACACTCAGCAACGTTCCTGATATTGCCGATGTAAACACGCTTGTAGAAGTACTGGATGATATGGGCGTGCGCGTAGACCGACCCGATGCCAACACAATAGAGTTGCAGGCAAACAATGTAAATCCTGAATATTTTTTAGACCCTGAGTTCAGAAAAAAATCCGGACGTTTGCGCGGCGCGGTTATGTTGGCTGGGCCCATGCTCGCAAGATTCAGAAAAGCATATATACCGCAACCAGGCGGTGATAAAATAGGGCGCAGAAGGCTTGATACACACATCCGTGGTTTCGAAAAACTGGGAGTTGCTTTTAATTACGATGCGGATGAATATCTTTTTACACTCGATGGAAGTAAGTTGCATGGCGGAAGTATTTTGATGGAAGAACCATCTGTTACTGGTACTGCAAACCTTGTAATGGCTGCAGTATTAGCACCGGGTAGTACTGTTATTTACAATGCAGCATGCGAGCCCTATGTGCAGCAACTATGTCATATGCTTAACCAAATGGGCGCGAAAATACACGGTATCGGTTCCAATTTTATCAGTATCGAAGGCGTAGAAACACTAAATGGGTGTGTGCATAAAATGCGTGCTGATATGATAGAAGTAGGTTCTTTTATCGGGCTTGCCGCTATGACAAAAAGTGCTATTACTATAAAGAATGCAGGAGTGGTGCACCTCGGCATTATTCCCGATACATTTGCAAAGCTTGGCATAGCTTTAGAGATACATGGAGATGACATTCACGTACCGGCACAAGACCATTATCGCATTCAAAAATTTATAGACGGCTCTATACTCAATATTTACGATCACCCATGGCCTGGCTTTACACCCGATCTGCTCAGCATTATTTTAGTAGTAGCCACACAAGCTAAGGGCACCGTGCTTGTACATCAGAAAATGTTTGAAACACGTTTGTTCTTCGTTGATAAATTAATAGATATGGGCGCGCAAATAGTATTATGCGATCCGCATCGCGCAGTGGTTATCGGCCTGGATAGGCAGCAACCACTGCGTGGAATAGATATGGTATCTCCTGACATACGCGCGGGTGTAGCACTATTAATAGCAGCACTTTCTGCGCAAGGCAAAAGTGTTATCCAGAATATTCAGCAAATAGATCGCGGATATGAGCGAATAGACCAACGCCTGAATGCATTGGGTGCTGATATAAGAAGAGTATAGCCTAGCGCACTTTCTCAGGAGTGACTATGGTCATGCCCTTCACATTTTTTATTTTGGCAAACCCACCCAGTACATTGCGCAGATTATGATAACCTTCTCTTTTCAATAAAGATGCTGCTATAACAGAACGATACCCGCCAGCACAATGGATATACAAATTATGGTCTTCGTGTATCATGGCTACGTTCAGCGGATCTATCAAAGTATCAAGCGGCATATTTTTGGCACCTCTTACATGGCCGCCTTCAAATTCCGTTTGTTTACGCACGTCCAGCACTTCCAGTTTATTATCATGCGGCAGATCCATAGCTAATTCTTCAGGCTCTACATCTATGATCAAGTCTATTTTCTCGCCCGCATTTTGCCATGCTTCAAATCCGCCATTCAAATAACCTGTTACATTATCAATACCCACACGCGCCAATCGAACGATGGTTTCTTTTTCTTTTCCTTTCTCAGTTACTAATACCAGTTCCTGGTTAAGCGGTATCAAACTACCTGCCCATTCTGCAAAGCGGCCTTCCAGCCCAATACTAATGGAATCAGGTACAAACCCTTGTGTAAATACTGTAGCAGCGCGTGTATCCAGTATCCATGCTCCATGAGCCGCTTTTTCTTTAAAATCCGCGATCGAAAGAGGTTGCAATGCCTTCTTCATTACATCATCCAGCATGTCATGGCCCTCTTTATTGATACGCGCATTCTCAGGAAAATATGCGGGTGGTTTATTCAACCCTGCTGTAACAATTTTAATAAATTCTTCTTTGCTCATATCCTGCAGCGCATAGTTGGTTTCCTTCTGCTGGCCTATAGTACTAAAGGTTTCTGGTCCCAGGTTTTTTCCGCAAGACGAACCCGGCCCGTGCGCAGGATATACAATAACATTATCCGGTAATGTTTTTATTTTATTGGTAAGACTATCATACATATAGCCTGCAAGATCTTCTTTACTTAGGTTGCCGCTAAACAGATCAGGACGGCCTACATCACCCACAAACAAAGTATCACCGGTAAAAACACAATATGGAATGCCTTGCTCATCATGCAATAAATAGCATGTGCTTTCCAATGTATGTCCAGGTGTGTGTAATACTGTAAGTTTCAATTTTCCGATAGAAAATTCTTCACCATCCTGAGCCATATGAATTTTAAAACCGGCATTTGTCTGAGGGCCATATATAATAGGTGCTCCTGTTTTTTTGCTCAGTTCTAAATGGCCACTTATAAAGTCAGCATGAAAGTGTGTTTCAAAAATATATTTGATCTTCACCCCCATTTCAGCGGCTTTGGTTATATATATATCCACATCACGCAACGGATCTATTACCGCTGCTTCTCCTTCGCTCGAAATAAAATAAGCCGCTTCACTCAGGCAGCCTGTATATAATTGTTCTACTTGCATAGTATTTAATTCAAAAATAAGTTACAAAGTTACATCACTATATAATAAAATACGAAAAAAAGACATCAATCATATTTATATGCATATTACCACCTATTAGTATATCTTTATTTTTCCCGCTATAAAAAATGTCCCTGTTATCAGGGACATTAAATAATGTAGCTATCTTAATATTTAGTGTGTAACAACTATCTTTTGAACAGCAATGGATGCACCACATGTAAGGTGTATATAATAAACCCCATCTGTTTGTGCGCTTATATCTACCAAAGACATACCTGCCGTAATTGTTGATTTGTATATAACAGCTCCAAACATATTATACACTTCAAGGTTAGTATTTTTTGTACCTGCCGGTAAGACAACTGCAAATTTCCCTTCAGAAGGATTTGGATATATCCTGGCAATCAATTGTTGTTCCACTCCAGGAACAGCATTTGCCATATCTACTTGTCTTATTACATGATTGCCCTGATCTGCAATATATATACCATAATTATCAGCATAAACTCCGGATGGTGCATTTAGCAAAGCTGCTGTTGCAAGTCCACCATCTCCGGTACTACCTGCTGTACCAGCACCTGCTATGGTAGTAATAATACCCCCGCTGGTTACCCTTCTAATACGGTTATTATCTCTATCGGCAATATAAATATTCCCTGCAAACATACATACACCTGTTGGGTTATTTAGTTCTGCAGATGTAGCAGATCCATTATCTCCAGCATACCCCATCGTGCCATTACCAGCTACTGTTGTAATTGTACCGGTACTCATATCTATTTTTCTAACACGCTGATTTCCCTGGTCAGCTATATACATCATATTTGTTGAATCTATAAATATACCAGTTGGGGAGTTTAATTCTGCGCTGCTTGCTCCGCTACCATCACCTGAAAAACCTGGTGTACCTGTGCCTGCATAAGTGCTTATATTACCCGAAACATCTATCTTTCTTATACGGTTATTACCTGCATCTGCAACATAAATATTTCCACTGGCATCCTTCCAAACACTATATGGGTTCTTGAATTGTGCACTTGTAGCTGCACTGCCATCACCTGAAAAACCCATGCTACCCACAGTACCGGCAATTGTAGTTGTGAAAAAATATCCTGCACTCGCAACACTCGTCGCAATTTTTCGTACCACTTGGTTCTGTACATCACAAACTAAAATAGTATCCCCGGTAAAATTCACCCACAACCCACCTGTTTCATTAAATAACGATGTATCTCCACGTCCGCTTTTATAACCAGCAGCACCGTTACCTGCTATAGAGTATATTTTATGATCAATACTCAATTCTAATTTTACTTTATTATTATTTTGATCCGCTACAACTATATTACCTGTGTTGGCATTTACAACAACAGCAAACGGTTTTTTAAAATGAGCAGACAATGCAGGAAGTGAAACACTCCCATCATCTGTTCCAATCCCTAGTGTGCCCGCTATTGTGTGAATATTTTGTGCGTGTAAAACAGATACAGACATTGTAGCTGCAAGGATCGAGGTAAATAAGTAGATTTTTTTCATGCATATATTTTTAAGGTGAATAAAAATAGGGGATTACACCTTAAATGCCAAATCCAGCTACCATTTTAATGTAATACCCGTCAATATATTGAACGGTGCTTGAGGATAGTAATAATTAGTTGTATTTAATATGCTGTTTTCCATATAACTGTAAGTATTCCCATTACTGCTATATAAGCTACTGTATATATTATTCAATGACAATGTTGCTCCAAAGTCTTTAAGACGCTTTAAGTGTACATTATACTTCAGTAGCACATTCATATAATTATATGCTGATAGTGCTCTGTCATCATTGGAAGTATTATCTAAATACTGCTTCCCGACAAATTTACCGGCAACGCTTATCTCAAAGTTGTGTCCTCTATTCAAATGAAAGGGCTTAATGCTTATAATAACAGCTCCGACAAAACCAGGTGAAAATGCAATATCGGCATTAGAATGTTTCACTATATCCTGCGAGTTGTTGTCATAATTATCTATATACTCGGTAAACTCAGCTATTTCGTTTTGAGAAAATGTGGCGTTTGCATTTACTGTAAACCAATCTATTGGCTTTATTGCCCCTGACAATTCCAGCCCGGCTCTATAGCTGTTGGGTACATTTGTTTGTGTGTATGCACCCACATCATTTATTTGCCCTGTAAGAACCAACTGGTCTTTATAAGTCATATAGTACAAATTAGCCCCTACTGACCAGGTAGTAGTATTTATTTCATACCCTGCTTCTATATCTGTCAATTGTTCAGGTTTAGGTAAATGCACAGAATCCGTTTCAAAATCAGCGCGGTCTGCTTCACGGTGTGCAACCGCAACAGATGCATATATTTTCTGTTTTTGTTGCTGTGTGTTTTGTAAAAAATAACTAATACCTGCTTTGGGATTAAAGAAATTATAGTTTACATCCTTGCGAATAGATGGGTTATCATCATAACCGTTGATAAAATACGCTATGGTGCGATATTGCAATTCACCAAAGAAAATTGCATGTTTGCCAAGAGGTGTTTCATTTTTTAAGTAAATATTGAGATCATTTTTTTGCGCATCATTCCTGTACCATTCATAATTATCAGGTGCTCCTCCATCCGATGTCCATTTAATAATACCATAGTGCAGATTTTCAAACTGTGTTAGGCCGCCACCCAGCATAAACTTTGTATGATCGTTCTGCCAATGCAGTGAGAACAGTGCGCCATAATAATAATTATCGAGCCACTTTTGACGAATAAGCGCAGTAGAGTCGTTACTAAGATTGGTAATGCCATAATTGGCTAAATGATCTTGTACAACATATTCTTCATAATACCCCACTCCTCTTGTCATGAAAAGAGCTGCATGCCCTGTAAGTTTAGAACTAAATGTATGATCGGCAAATAGCTGATAGTAGTCTTGCTGATAATTATCAGTCTGGTTATTATAGTAGGTTCCGTCAGCTCTTTGCCCAAGGCCATTATAGGTTCTGTTTGTTGTAAGGGAATCCTGCGGTACCCCATTCCAGGCCTGTCCTGTTTTTTCAGTACCTGTCATCACCATAAAATGAAAAGATGTCTTTTCATTTGCTTTCCAACCTGCAGTAAACTGCAAAGATTTCAAATCAGAACTGCCTCGTTGTATATAACCATCAGAGTTTATTTTAGACAAGCGCACATCAAATTGCCAACCGTTACTCAATAATCCTGTTCCGGCTTTTAGTGTATTTTTCCATGTATTAAACGAACCCACACTACTATTAAATATAGCTCCGGTAGTATCCATTTGCTGTAGGTTATCAATGCCTATGGTAGCACCAAAAGCGCCTGCACCGTTGGTAGATGTACCCACACCTCTTTGTATTTGTATAGAAGATGTAGAAGATGCTATGTCTGGAAAATCAACGAAATATGCAGCTTGCTCTTCAGGGTCATTCACAGGTATACCATTCATAGTAATATTGATGCGAGTAGGATCAGTACCACGAATGCGAATGCCTGTATATCCAACCCCTGCACCTGCATCAGAAGTTGTAACTGAAGAAGGAGTATACTGTAACAATATAGGTAGGTCTTGCCCCAGGTTTTGCTGCCCTATATTTGTAGCGAAAACATCTGCTTTTGCAAAGGGTGCATCTGAGCTTACACGCACGGCTCTTACCTCTACAGGCTGCATTTGTTCTTTTAGAGAATCTATTTGCCCTTGTGTATTAAAAGGGATGACAAAAAAAATAAGTGCACTGTACATACCGATTTGTAATGATTTTCGCATAGCAGAAATTTTTATATCCACGAATGCCAAACTTTTTGTACCGGAACACTGCGCTGTAAACTAGCCCTGAGCAATTATGCTATTTGCTATTTATTTTCCCTAACCGGCATTACCCGGTCCAGGTTCAGCGGGTATGATCTCAGCCCTTATTGCATCAGGCACCCCGAAAGACAATGCAATATTAGCTAAAAAACGAGTATGACGTACATAGATTTTCTTTTTGTCTTTCAGTATTTTTCCAAACTACGGACGAAACTCCACTTTCGGTAGACCAAACCCTACTTTCGGCGGATTCCAATATTTTTTCTATATAACTGTAGTAATATTGACTAACCTCTTTACTACGAACCTATCTATTTTACAGCAGACCTTTTATAATTCTTATCAGTATGATGATCCCCGGCCCTAAAACCGGGGTTTTTTATTTCCGTTCCTCCGACCAAAGCACCCTTTTGATACATTATTACATCGCCTCGTCAAATAGGCATTTCTCCAAATAAATAGGTATTGTAATATTGTATTGAACAATTTAGTACCTATAGATTAGACTTCATAAATACCTGTAAAACCCTTAGAAACACCTATAAAACCCGCCCCTAATAAGCGTTATACATAAGTGCACGGTCCCGCTGCAGCGCCCATGTTCTGTTTACCGGAACCCTGGGTTGACTGACAGCGGAACCGCTTTTTCATTCCTCCGATGAAAACGACCTTTTGATACATAAAACCGTCCATTCGGCAAATAGCCATGCTGCTATAAATAATGTAATAGTACCTTACATACAACTTCATTTGCATTTATGAAATTAACCCACCGTTTGTTAACCCAGCTCCTATAAGCCCTAACATCTATAGGAACCTGATTTAACTATCCTGCCCGTTTTCGAGCAGGATTTTTTCATTTATTACAATAAAATGAAACTTATTCGAAATAGCGGATCACGCATTCCTTGAGCAATTGCTCTTGATTGGTAAGCCCGGCCACTGGCACAGGCATTAGCTCTTCAAAATGAGGCCAACCATCACCGTCACGTCCTATATATGCAAAATATCCTAATTGGCTTAGCAACGTGCACACAGCTACATGCATTAGGTCTTGTTTTTGTTCTTTGCTGAACTTTTTACCTGGTACATTACCCACTTCATTAATACCTATAAGAAACAGAATACCTTCCATATCCGGTGTTTTGCCAAACCGCTCCTTCATAGTCGCCTCTACAACCTTCCATTTTGCCTCAAAGTTTTCCATTACTGCAAATATAAATCAACTTCCACTGTCAGCCTTGTTCCATACCATAGAACAAAAATTTAACATGCTACGGTAAGATTACCATAGTTCTTTTAAAAAAAGTTAAAACTGCTACAACCCTCTTTATATTTTATCTTTGATCTTTATTTTCGCCATAGCTTTTAAATAAAATTTTACAGCCAACACCAATTGCTATTATGGATATAACTACATCATCACCAGACATACGTGAACTCAATGAACGCATTCATCGTCAAAGCGCTTTTATAGACCTATTGAACATGGAGCTGAATAAGGCAATAGTAGGTCAAAAACATATGACCGAACGCCTGCTTATAGGTTTATTGGCAAATGGCCACGTACTGCTTGAGGGTGTGCCAGGCCTGGCAAAAACTCTAGCTATAAAATCGCTGGCTGCAGCTATTCATGCAAAATTTGCACGTATACAGTTTACACCGGATTTGTTGCCTGCCGACGTATTAGGCACCATGGTGTACAATCCGCAGGCACATGAATTTGCAGTACGTAAAGGACCGATATTTTCGAACTTTATCCTGGCAGATGAGATCAATCGTGCCCCTGCAAAAGTGCAAAGTGCCTTGCTGGAAGCCATGCAGGAAAGACAGGTGACTATTGGTGATCATACATATAAATTAGACGAACCATTCTTGGTATTGGCAACACAAAACCCAATAGAACAGGAAGGAACTTATGAGCTTCCTGAAGCACAGGTAGACCGTTTTATGTTGAAGGTGGTAATCACATACCCCAAGAAAGAAGAAGAAAGAAACATTATACGTTACAACTTAAATCCGCAAGGTGCTGCTAAAATAACCCCGGTTGTAAATCCTGAAGATATTCTTGGAGCACGTCAATTAGTGCGTGAGGTATATATGGACGAGAAGATAGAGCAATACATATTGGATATTGTATTTGCTACACGCTTTCCCGGAGAATATAAATTGAAGAAGCTGGAACCTCTTATCAGCTATGGCGCTTCTCCGCGTGCCAGCATTAACTTATCGCTGGCAGCCAAAGCCTATGCCTTCATTAAGCGCCGCGGCTATGTAATACCTGAAGATATACGAGCCATCTGCCACGATGTGATGCGTCACCGTATTGGTATTACCTATGAGGCTGAAGCTGAAAACGTAACAAGCGAACAAATACTGAACGAAATACTGAATGTGGTAGAAGTACCATAGCAAATAACAATTAATAATGTACAACGTACAGAGTCCTTCTCTGTACGTTTTTATTTTATGTTGATTTTTGTAAAAGTCATACATTATTCACTCTTCGTTGTGTATCGTACGTAGTACACTATACACTGTACGTTGTTTACTATATTTGCACTATGCTGCCTTTACAATTATTCAGACAGAACAAACAATTGATTCTTGAAGGATTAAAGAAAAAGAACTTTAAAACCCCGGAGTGGGTAGATGCTATTGTAGAGATCGATGAGCACAGACGCCGTGTACAAACCGAGAACGACAGCCTTGCAGCTTCTATCAACAGTGCTTCAAAAAGTATTGGGCACCATATGGCCAAAGGTGAGAAAGCGGAGGCTGACTTGCTAAAAGAAAAAGTATCGTTGCATAAAGAGCAGGCAAAAGAATTGGCCAGTAAATTGGAGGAGTTGGAAACAGAACTGCAGGATATGCTTGTGCGCATTCCCAACCTCCCTCACAGCAGCGTGCCTTATGGAAAAACACCTGAAGAAAACGAAGTAGTGCTACAACACGGAAATATTCCAAAACTAGTTGCACAAAAACTACCCCATTGGGAACTTACTGCAAAATATGGTTTGATAGATTTTGAACTCGGTACAAAAATTACAGGTAGCGGTTTCCCGGTATATATAGGGCAAGGCGCCAAATTGCAACGCGCACTCATCACTTATTTTCTCAATTACAATATTGATGCAGGATATACAGAATACCGCCCTCCTTATATGGTGAATGAAGCTTCTGCCTATGGTACAGGCCAATTGCCTGACAAAGAAGGACAGATGTACCATGTTACAGAAGATGATCTTTACCTGATACCCACATCAGAAGTACCCGTTACGAACATGTATCGCGATGTGATACTTACTGAACAGGAAATGCCAGTAAAAATGACAGCGTATAGCCCTTGTTTCAGAAGGGAAGCAGGCTCTTATGGCAAAGATGTGCGTGGGTTAAACCGCGTGCACCAGTTTGATAAGGTAGAGATCGTACAACTCACACATCCCGAAAAAAGCTATACCACACTCGATGAAATGGTAAAACATGTAGAGGGGCTAGTGCAATCACTAGGGCTACCTTACCGCATTTTAAGATTGTGCGGCGGCGATATGAGTTTTGCCTCTGCACTTACTTATGACTTTGAAGTATATAGTGCAGCTCAGGAACGCTGGCTGGAAATTAGCTCCGTTTCTAATTTTGAAGTGTTTCAAACCAACAGAATGAAGATCCGATTTAAAGATAGTAATGGTAAAATGCAGTTAATGCATTCGCTCAACGGTAGCTCATTGGCGCTACCACGTGTTATGGCATGTTTGTTGGAAAACAACCAAAGCCCTGATGGCATATTATTACCCAAAGTACTACAACCTTATTTTGGAGCAGAAATGATCAAATAATTTCTCTTTTGGCTCCCGAACATTCGGGATAACTTTTTACTTTTGACTTATCTATGATACAGCGCATACAAACACTCTGGCTTTTTTTATCAGCAATCATAAATATAGGCCTGTTTTATTTTTGCCTCTATAAGACGCACATAATAGTGAATGGTATGGATACGCTCACCTGCCTGAGAGTGAATGACCATTACCCCTCTTTACTCATTGCTGTTACTGCCATATTGTTCCCTTTATTTGCAATATTCCTTTTCAGGAACAGGAAACGTCAACGCGGCATTGCTATCGTGGGTATTCTTGCCAATTTAAGTTTTATCACGCTCACACTTTTGCGTGTAAATAAATTAATGTATGAGGTGCCGGCACCTGCAAACAGTTCATATCGCATAGCTTCTGTACTACCCGTAATAGCCGTCATTTTTATCATATTGGCTATACGCGGTATTAATAAAGATGCAAAGCTGGTAAAAGCTGCCGATAGGCTACGTTAATGTATATTCAGGCAAAGGCCTGCATTGACACTTATGTTGCTGAAGGGCTCGGCGTACGTAGGTTGTGTACCTCTTTGATTATTCCTGTTCACACCACTGCCGCTAAATCCATAGTTTACTGTGGGGAATAATTGTGCTGATTGTCCGTCAGCAATATTCTCGGTATTCAATTCCTGCTTTATATACATAGACATAGAGAGGACATTCAATTCTGACCACAAACTTAAACGGTTGTTCAACCTGTATTGTATTCCGGTAGCTGCTGTATAACCAATATTAAGCGATGTTGTTATTTTGGTTCCTATTATTAGTTGATTGATATAGCTTTCGTATCCCGGTGAGCTAAAATTATATGTTTCTTCCCGCTGTACTTTTCCATTAACCGCTATTACAGGTCCGCTTCTCGCGTATACATTGCACCTTCTGCCATTAGTTTGTAGTAATAAACATGGAGCAATGAATATAGGAGATATTGCTTTGTTGGTTACAGTAATATTTGCCGGGTAGCTTCCATTTACCATTACGTCGTAAAAATTTGCAGTATACTTTTTCGGTGCTATCCCGATGTACCCATCTATTTCAATGCCAATGTTCCTGGTTACCATCAATCCAAATGCACCTACAGCTTGCAAACCCGATGAAAAGGATATCTTGTTCATCTTGGTATAAGAGTTTATTATCCTTGTAGTATCGAAACGCATAGTGGCGCTATAGGGGTCGCTATTTTCATTTAAAGTTTGCCCGGCATTCGGAAATGCATAACCCAGTCCTATGCGAATATAAAAGGCCGGGGGTCTGTAGACTGTGCGATAGGATTCATTGGGCGCATTTTTCCCATTATTATAATAGCTATTCTCCGTACGTGTATTGCCATTGTTATAATTATTGTTTGGGTTACTATTATTCAAATTACGATCATCTCTGTCATTAGAAGTATTTTGAGATTGATTATAATTAGCACTTCCTGATGAATTATTATTGTTCGTCGAACTTGCATTACTATTGCTAGTAGAATAATTGGACTGGTTGTAATTAGTACTTCCTGATGAAATGTTATTGCTATTATTACTGTTCACTGTACTTACATTGCTATTGCCGGTAGAATAACTAGGGTACACAACATCATTACGTTGTGCATAAACTTCAGAATACATAAAACTGAAAAAGAAAACGAGTGTAAACGCCTTTTTCATATGCTATGTTTTACATGATGAGAAAATCTTGCTACATAAAGTTACTATCTTAAATCCAAACTAATTCCTGTACTTACATTGCTATTTAA
>Ga0206886_1060_pt1 | contig 23428 bp, 23 predicted proteins | sample Alteio_BWOrgHeat_92_FD_152952 | JGI IMG/M metagenome (GOLD analysis project Ga0206886, IMG submission 152952) | Enriched cells from forest soil in Barre Woods Harvard Forest LTER site, Petersham, Massachusetts, United States - Alteio_BWOrgHeat_Nextera2 ... | reverse complement strand
ACTCAAGGCTGACAGAAGACACATACACTACTACCTCCTTGACATTGGACTAACACAATCTCAAAGTGTATTTGCACTTTTAATTTCGGGTATTTGCATTACTACTATTGCATATTTTGCACAAGACCTAAACCCTAGTACTGCACTCATATATCTCATTATCGTCGCGCTTATATTGTTAGCAATTGTGTATTTTCTACGTAGGAAAAAAATGGCTACGAAGTAGTTATTGCTCTACTATATAAGAACTGCTTTGATATTTATAAATGTAGATATGCTCGTTCTCGTTGTACAAAAAATTCATATCCTTATCATACTTTGTAACAATATCATATTTGGTGAAAAGACAAGCGCTTTTATCATTAAACTGTGTATTAAAGATAGTTCCGTATTCGTTTAGCAAATAGGCATACCAATACATGGTTTCATATGCCCTGTAAACCAGCTCAGCAGGCTTCCCTCCGTACTCTTTGCGGTATTGCTTATCTATACTCTGCGTAATATGCAATGAGGGATCAATATAAAATGAAGAAGTAAAATAAACAGTCATATTCGGAAAAGCGTCCGGTTTCTTCAAGCCCTGTAAGGTTTTCCAGGAAGGCATGCCATACACTTCAAAATCATAATTAGGGAACCATATTGAGATTTGCTTCAGTAAGGTATCAGCAAACGCATTATCAAAAACCGGTACAATTAATATATTGGTGTGAGCACTATCAAACAGCAAAGCTAATTTCTCCCTAACAGGCATTGTATTACACATCAATTTTTTAAAGGCGGCCGGTTCATCATTATCGGTTATATAGTTATATGCGCTCTGTTCTGCCGAAGAAGAGTTGCGATAACACAATACCATTTTATTTTTAGGATGCTTCTTCTGAATATACCCCATCAGGTATTTGCAATGCACCTGTAACGTAGGCTGCGGCAATATAAAGTAAGGATTATCCTTTACTCCAGCATCTGATGGTGAATAAGCCGAAATAAAATTTATTTGTCGCTTTTTAGCATACTGGGCAATACCCGGAATATCGTGTGACTGAACTGCTCCAATAATAAGGTCTGACGAATCGAGTACATGCTTTTTAATCAAATCTTCGGCATTAGTACCGTTTGCAACGATATCATGAACATATACCTGTATATGATACCTAAACATGTTCAATGTGTCTGTGGCCAATTTCACTCCTTCATAAAAATCAATTCCTGCAATTGACTTTTCAGGAAATCTTTTATCTGATTTTTCCAGTTCGTCAATATTCAATGGAACCAGAACATCAATTCTGTAAGTTGACTTCTTAATGCTTGGCGGATAATGCAGATCTATCTTTCTTTTTAAAGGGCCCGGTTTGGGCATTATATTGTTTTCCTGTTCGTTTGTTTTGCTGGATGTCGCCTGTTCTTTCTTTGCTTTTTTCTTAAACATACTTTTCCAAAATTGCGCTGAAGCGCTATTTGGCATGCCTAATAGTAAACTGCATCCAATACAAAAGGCAAACAATCGTTTCATTTTCCCTACTCCCATTCTATGGTGGCAGGTGGCTTAGAACTAATATCGTACACCACCCTGTTTATACCCTTTACATTATTAATAATATCGCTTGAAACTTTTGCCAGGAATTCATGTGGTAAATGAGCCCAATCAGCAGTCATACCATCAACAGACGTGACAGCACGAAGTGCAACCGTGAATTCGTAGGTACGCTCATCGCCCATTACCCCCACACTCTGCACTGGTAACAATATAGCTCCTGCCTGCCATACTTTACTATACAATTCACTATCGCGTAAGTGACGGATATAAATGTTATCCGCCTCCTGTAACAGCTTTACTTTTTCTTCGCTAACAGCACCCAATATACGAATACCTAAACCCGGACCCGGAAAGGGATGACGACTGATAAATATATCATCTATCCCCAGTTCACGGCCTATCTTTCTTACCTCGTCTTTAAATAAATACCTTAATGGCTCTACCAAAGACATGTGCATAATATCGGGCAAGCCACCTACATTATGATGCGATTTGATAGTTTGAGAAGGGCCATGTACAGATAATGATTCTATCACATCGGGATAAATAGTACCCTGCCCTAAAAAGCTTACCTCTTTAATTTTTATAGCTTCATCGTGAAAAACATCTATGAACAATTTCCCGATTATCTTTCTCTTTTTTTCAGGATCGGTAACGCCATCTAATTCTTTATAAAAACGCTGACGGGCATCAATTCCTTTTACATTTAGTTTTAAATGTTTATACCCCTCTAATACCTGTTCAAACTCATTTTTTCTCAACAAGCCATTATCTACAAATATGCAATACAGGTTATCGCTGATAGCGCGCTGTATTAAAGTAGCAGCAACCGTGGAATCTACACCACCACTTAATGCCATTACTACTTTTTTATCGCCTACTTCTTTTTTAATACGGGCTACTGTATCGTGGATAAAAGATGCGGGTGTCCAATCTTGCTTACAGCCACAGATGTCTACAACAAAGTTTTTAAGTACTTGTCTACCCTCTATACTGTGTGTAACTTCAGGATGAAACTGTATTGCATATACCGTATTTTTTGCGAAAACACCCGCCGGTGCTTTAAATGCGCCCACTGGGATATTTGCTGTGCGGGCAATAATTGAAAAATTATCAGGTATCTTTTTTATAGTATCTGCATGACTCATCCATACCTGCGTACCATCACTTATTGCAGCCAAAAAAGGATCGTGTGAAATAGTTTGTAAATGTGCACGTCCATATTCTCTATGAGCAGAACGTGCTACTTCCCCACCGGCCTGAAATGCTAACAGTTGCGCACCATAACAAATACCCAAGACAGGTAAATGATCTGCTATTGCTTTAATATCCGGCTTTGGCGCATCCTTATCATTTACAGAAAAGGGGCTACCGGAAAGGATTACGCCTTTTAATGAAGGCTCATATTGTATCGGCTTGGTACAAGGTTGTATTTCGCAATAAATATTCAATTCGCGAATATTACGCGCGATCAGTTGTGTGTATTGTGAGCCAAAATCAAGTATTAATATTTTATCGTTCATTATGCTTGTGCTATGGGCCCTCCGAAATTAAAGGGTAAGGTCACTGTTTCCTGTTCTTTTATAGCGCCATATTGCGCTTCAAAACGTTTTACGTTATCTACCATTGCCCTCATCAAACGCTTAGCGTGTTGCGGGGTCATTACTATGCGAGATTTCACCTTTGCTTTAGGCACATTAGGCATCACATTTACAAAATCAATTACAAATTCGGCAAATGAATGAGTAATGATTGCAAGATTGGCATATTTGCCATCAGCCATATCTTCAGTTAATTCTATATTTAATTGCTGTTCCGGTTGTGGTTGGTTGTCAGACATGAGAATTGATTTAAAATCAGGTCGCAAAAATAACAAAAGAAACCCAGTCCTTTATAACAGCTTTCAATAATATGGCAGGCAGTGCCACCAAAATCAACTAAATATCATAGTTTTGAAGCCATGCGGAATTTGTTAGTAACCATATTAATAGTTGTGCTTATTTCTTCCTGCGGACCGGATACCTATACTCCCAAACCGAGGGGATATTACGAATTAGAGCTTCCGAAGGAACATAGTTATAAGCTATTTGACCAACCCGGCTTCCCATATAGTTTTGAATACCCTACCTATAGCACAATTATCCGAGATAGCAGCTTCTTTGGAGAAAGACCCGAGAACCCATACTGGATATATATTGATTTTCCCAGCCTGAATGCACGCATTTACCTGAGTTATAAAGCCATGTCTGCGAAATACAATTTGTCGAAATTGCTGAACGATTCGCATGATCTCTCTTATTTCCATTCAAAAAAGGCAGATTATATAGGTGAAAACGTTTATAAAAATCCAAATGGTGTTTCAGGAATTTTTTACAATGTAGGCGGCAATGCTGCTTCTACTTACCAATTTATGGCGACTGATAGTATTCAACACTTTATAAGAGCGGGCCTTTATTTTAATGTATCTCCCAATGCAGATTCTTTAAAACCAGTAAATGATTTTTTGAGAATAGACATAGAGCATATACTTTATACGCTGAAATGGAAGTAACAAGAGTTGGCTGGTATGTTGCCGATGATTATTTTTGCAACTATTTGGTCTCATAGTTCAATGGATAGAATAGAAGTTTCCTAAACTTTTGATACAGGTTCGATTCCTGTTGAGACTACTTTTTGTTTTATATATATTGTATATTGCATTCTCTTTAGGATATAGCGTTCAGTCTCATTATTATTATTATCTAACTTAAATGACCAAGGGAATGAAACGAGCTATATCATATTTTCTTTTATTTATCTTTTACCCACTCAGTTTATTAGCGCAAACCAAGTCAGACTATTACAATGTCCCAATAGATACTATTTTGACTTCAAAATCTCTAAATAAAAAGGAAGAGATTACTATTATTCTGCCCCGAGCCTACCGGAAAGATAAATCTACTAAGTACCCTATCATCATTGTTTTTGACAGACAAAACCGGAAAGAATTTCGCGAAATATATGAATCCATAAACTACCTGGTTTCATTCGACGGAATGCCTGAGTCAATTATTATAGGGATTAAGTCTGATAACCGTTTATTAGAAACATCATTTTTGCCTTCTGAAAAAAATGCACAAGGAGAACAAATGATAAACTTTCTATACGATGAATTGATACCGTGGGCTGAGACAAACTTTAACATCGGTAAAAACAGGATATTTATTGGCCATTCAAGATTCGGATACTTCACTTCTTATTTACTGCAGGATAAGTTGACGGAGCTGACCGGAGTTATCTCCTGCAGCCCATGGTTCAGCGAACACAATATCAACATAATTGATTCTCTTAAAGAAAAATTGCAGAAAAAGCACTTAAGCCACGAGGTATACTACAGGTTCGTACCGGATTATTCCGTTACGGATACTAAAGATCATTTACTTATGAAACCTTTTCTATCAAATGAACCCGTTAAAAATTTTAATTGGAAGGGGACGGAGTATGAATGTGCAAATCATTACCTAACGCCGGGCCTTGCTGTTATGCCCTCGCTCTTAGACATATTCGGGTATTGGAATACAGAGCAAATGAACATTTTCATTAACGATACTGTTTCATTTACAGCAAACGATTATGATGTTTTTGTTGGCAAAATGAGCGATCATTATGGTGATAAACTAGGTTTTGGAATTAATCAATTAAACGGCATAGGCTTTACGCTCTATAACAATAAAAAATACGAGGCCGCAATAGAGACCTGGAAAATACTGCTAAAGGAATTCCCTATGTTTAGCCAGGCATATATCAATTTTGCAATGGCATATAAAAAAGAAGGCAAAAATGATGAGGCCATAAAAAATTTAAAAGAAGCTGCACTGCAATTAAAGACTAATACATTTTATAGAAGTGAAGAAAAAGATGAGCTGGTACAAGAGATTAAGGATTTACAAAATATAAAAGACTAGATTGTAGGCCATCACTCTTGTCAAATAGTTTTCTATACCCATCAATACAACTACATAAGTTTTATTCTTATACCATCTTCTTCATCTCTTCAAGAAAGCATCTTTATGCTGGCTGATACCCGCTACATGCGAGATACAATTCCGAAATAGGGAGTTCAAAATAAAGATATTCACATTGGAGCTGTCAATTTTAAATAGCAAAGACTGTCTCGATGTGAGACAGTCTTTGCGTCTATAATACATTCCCTTACGAGTGTTTATTCCCTGATCCTTATCAGTAATTCTGCACGCCTGTTTTTACTTCTGCCTTCGGCAGTATTGTTAGTAGCTATAGGTTCTCTCTTACCATTTCCATGGCTCTTTATTTTGTCATTACTGATCCCCTTGTTAACAAGATAAGTTCTTACAGCAGTTGCACGTCTTTCAGACAATTTTTGATTGTATTCATCGGTGCCGATTTTATCTGTATTTCCATCTATATATAAATAGGTCTCTTTATCTTCATTCAATTCAGTAAACACCTTATCTAATACAGCGTAAGAAGATGGCCGAATATCTGAAGTATTGAAATCAAACAATATTTGCGACATGGTATCTTCATTTACTACTATAAGTGTAGGTGTTGTTACGACCGGCGTAGCCGGAGTTGCCAGTACAATAGATGAAGGATTATTAACCTGCGCAGTACACTTGTTGCTTTCAACAGATATACTTGTTATAGTTCCTTCACATAAACCTGGTATCATAATGGAATTGTCATTTGAAACGCTGGTCATATAGCTTTTTTGAGTACCATTTATTGAATATGTTACTGTGGCTTTTTGACCTGCTTTTAAACCGTATAAGCTAATTGTTCCATCACATTTACCTGTGGTTGGGTTCGTTGATCCAACATTGCTTATCACAAGTGCAGGAGCAATCAAATTAACTGATTTGCTGTCAGCCGTTTTTTTACCGACTGTTGCTTTGATATTAGTATAGCTACCTGCGCATAAGTCAGATACAGTTATGGTTCCATCATTATTTACAACACCTGAGTAAGAACCGGGTGTATTAGTTTCACTTACGTTATAGTGAACTGTCGCATTTTGACCTGACGGTAACCCGTTAAGAGTAAATTTACCATCGCATGTACCGCACATTGACGGAGCATATTGATCAGTGCTTGTAATATTGAGAGGGCTTGATTTTTTCCCGCCAAAGAAGAAGCGCAAACCAATATTAGCACCATATGATTCAGTCTTTATTGCTGACGCCGAACCCAGAACGGAACGATATTCTCCGGGTTTACCAGTCATAGTATATGTAGTGGTACCATCATTTTTAAATGGTTGATACAAAAAATAAGCGCCTACATTCAAAGCAACATGATCTGAAAAGAAATAGTTGAATGATGGTTGGAGTAATAACCCTACCGAAACAGTTGCATAAGACACTGTTCCGCTTTTTTGAGTTGGATTTATTCCCAGACCTACATTGTAACCTTCTGAACGTTTAGTATTAAAATAATCCTGTACGTTTCCGCTGGGATTATTTTTTGTGTATTGCTCTTTCGTTATCAAGAAATCAGTAGTTCCCGGTACAACAGAATTGTCATATACAGAAGTTACTACGCCTCCTTGATTGGTTATGAATTTATAAATAGCTTCATAATCAAAAGAAGCATTGGTAGTATAATTGTTTTTCATTTGCAGGTTAAATAAGGCGCCCGCATCTGCTGTAAAACCCCAATGCTTAGAGAAACGATTCTTGTATTTCAATACCAAAGGGATATTGAAATTGTCTGTTTTAATCTGCTCGTTAATACTGTTTGATGAAACTACTTGTCTGAAGGTATACCCATTATTATCAACAGATTGGTATTCTGCATGAAAATTATCGAGTGTTATATTTCCCCATTCGCGCATATAGAGTATACCTGTACCCAGACCCCAATGTTTGTTTTTACCCATAAAATAGCCCAACTGCAGGTCGCCTCCTATGGCACCACCTGGTTTAAACCCCGGGGTTCCTGTGTTAATATTGATACCATTTAAATAATTGGGGGCAGTAGCAGCAAAATCCGTTTGCTGATTATATACACCTCCCAGCGCATTTATATCTATTACCCAACGAGACAAATCCTTATCTGCTGTGTAATTCTTTACTTCTGTTGTTTGTCCTATTGCTGATAACGAGTAATACCCTGCAATCAACAATAAAATTGTCTTTTTCATATCTAATGTTTTAATGTTGTTTTTTAATGTTTAATAAAATTTGCAGTGATCTTCTCGTTATTACGATAGCAGATGATCATATACACTCCCGGAGGATAAGTAGAGACATCAATCGTATTGTTATCAGTTGAACTATTGATCGTGTACACTTTTCTACCGAGTGTATTATATATTTCCAATAATATATCACCAGGTAAAGTTGTACTTACACCTACTTTTATTTGCTCAGTCGCAGGGTTAGGAAACACGATAATTTTATTTGTCGTTAATCTCATCAATGCATTTTCCGGCTTGTTATAATACGTCTTTTGTATGCAACCATTATGTGTCACCATTACCCAATACCTGTTAGATTCGAGGTTTGGCGATGCATTCACATAATCTTGGTTTATTTCACCTGTTAACCATGTAGGAGCAAGTGTCTTTGAATCATCATATCCCCATGCATAAGCTTCTTCATTATTCTGAAGACATATAAATGAGTTATTAAAATAGATCACTTTTGCAGTTGTATCAGCTACACTGCTGCTTACAGTTACAGCATATTGTGCAGTATTTAAGCAACCTGTATTTATAACTGTTGATGTAAGAACTACTGTTCCCGTACCTACTTTTTTGAAGTTGACCAATGCATACTGTTCGGTACTTCCTGTATCGGAAATAGATGCATTAATAGCACTCCATGAATATCTCATACCTGCTGGTGGCAATGTTGCAGCCCCAAAGTTTCTAAAGTAAGTCATATCGCAAACTGAAGAAGGTGTCATAAGGCCGATAACAGGTGCGGTAGGTGTACTGTTTACAGTTATAGTAAATGTACTGGTAAGCCCTATGCAGCCGTTAGCAGCAGGCACAACACTTATTGCAGCTATAACAGGTGTATTAGTAGTGTTTAATGCAATAAAAGAAGAAATATTTCCTGTACCTGCACTTGCAAGACCAATACTTGTTTTGTCATTTGTCCAGCTAAAAGTACTACCACTTACAGCTCCTGTAAAATTCACTGCTGCTGTCAGCAGTCCGTTACACACTGCCTGGTTGGCTACTACATCAGTAACAGGTGTAGGGTTAACAGTATATTCAAAATTATTACTGGCTCCTGTACATCCATTAGCAGCTGGCGTTACTCTAATGTTTCCTATTGATGGTGCATTAGTTGTATTCAGCGCGGTAAATGATGGAATATTTCCTATGCCCGTACCTGCAAGACCAATACTTGTATTGTCATTAGTCCAGTTGAATGCCGTACCAATTACAGTTCCTGTAAAATTTACAGCTGTTGTTGAAAATCCATTACAAAGCGTCTGATTAGTTACACTCGCAACATTAGGGGTAGGATTAACTGTATAAGTGAAATTTTTGTTAGTACCTGTACAGCCATTAGCAGATGGTATTACAACAACATTAGCTATGACCGGAAGGTTTGTAATATTGATCGCTGTAAAAGATGGAATATTTCCGGTGCCTGTACCCGCAAGACCAATACTTGTTTTATCATTTGTCCATGTAAACGTTGTTCCGCTTACTGCACCTGTAAAATTCACCGCAGTAGTGGGTGCACCATTACATACTATTTGGCTGGCAGTTACATTCACATTTGGAATAGCGTATATATTAATGATCTTAGTTGCTATTGCTGTACCACATGTATTTGTTACACTATATCTAATAGTATCAATACCGGGGCTAATGCCGGTTACCAGACCAGCAACAACTGTAGCAGTTGCATTACTGCTGGTCCATACACCACCTGGCGCAGGATCAGTCAACATAATAGTAGCGCCCACGCATACGCTTGATGGTCCTGAAATAGTACCAGCGTTAGGTAATGGGTTTACAGTAATTCTTTTAGTGGTATTTAGTGTTCCAAACCTATTGCCCACTGTATATATAGCAGTATCGATACCTGCTGAAACACCTGTTACGATACCTGTATTTGTAACAGAAGCATTACTATTGCTCACGCTCCAGGTACCGCCGGTATCCACACCTGTTAAAGGGATAGATGCACCTACACATACAACTGAGTCGCTTGTAATAGTGCCTGTTGTAGGCATTACAGGTGCATTAATATTAGCACCGTTTGTAGTTAATGCGCCGGTTGTTGTTAACGCCCTTCCATTAAAAGTTGCTCCTGATGTTATATCTATTGCACCATTATTCGCAACAACTGTTCCCTGGAAAGTGGTATTGTTGGCAAAGCCTACAGCACCTTCTACTTTCCAATACACATTTTTAGCTTGTGTACCATTTATCAATTTTACATAAGAACCTGAAGTAATAGATAATGCGCCATTTGTTTTTATAACAAATACTGCATTACTGTTTCCCTGTGCATTCAGAAATATTGTATCGGTAAATGATGTAGCCGCATTAAGAAGATAAGTATGCGGAGTAAGTACCTGGTTATGTCCAAAGAGTGCCGGATATAACAACTCTATATCATTTGGCAGCAAATTAAGCTGGCCATACGCTGAAGTAAGAGCTGTTGCAGCAGCAGCAGTAGCTGCATCAGGTATTGGATGTATAATACCATTTACATACAATGGGTTATATCCCGTGGTCAAACCTAAGTTTGTTCCAATATCACCTGTAACATAAGTAATAGCACCACCATTAGTTACCGGTCCGTTAGATGAAAATAATGCAAAAGTACCCACTGCGCCAAGTGTTGGAGCTGTTGGGCCAGTAAGAGTTGCACTACCACAACCAATAGGCGTGTATCCCGTAAGGCTATTTAAAGTAATTGCACCATTAAGAGAAAGCGCTCTGCCTTCTAATGTGTCGAGTGTACCAAAGCTTATTGCAGCATTGTGTGCTACAATAGTACCTCGCATTGTACTACCCGATCCAATACTCGCTAAACCCTCAGTTTTCCAATACACATTACATGCCAGGCCACCATTTATAATTCTTACTTTAGAATTGGTAGCGGCAGAAAATGAACCGTTGATCTGAAAGATAAATACAGCACCCGGATTACCTTGTGCATCCAACGTAATAGTTGAGGTAAGCGTTGCAGCACTTGGTATTGAATAAACGCCTGCAACAAATGTATCATTACCCAATAAGGCTGATGGATATCCTGTAGGCGTAGCAGTGTTTAACTGTGTATAAGCAGTTGTAAGACTTGTAGTGGCAGCTGCAGTTACCGGATCACCACTATTCATGGTGCCATCCACATTCGCAAATCCTGTACTTGAGCCACTATTACTGCCCACTTTGCCTGTAAGACGTGTCTCGAAATTAGTACCGGAATTAGTAATTGCTCCAACCGATGTAAACAACACAAATTGAGAGGATGTTCCGAGAGTAATTGTTTGTCCGTTACTTATTGCAGGCAAGAAAAATAGCATTGCAGCTATTAAATTTTTAAATAGATTTTTTTTCATTTTTTATTGTTTAGATTTTGCATATAATTTTTCTTATTTTTTGTTATGTACATGTATTAACCGGTATGATAAGTGAATTTATGTCAACGCAAAGGTCTATCAAGTAAGACTGACAAGTGTTATATAATGAGAACAATAAGTTACATCATTCACACATTGTCATGCTGATAGTAGGTATGTTACAAAAGCCTTCACAATTGTGAAGGCTTTTGTAATGTTGCTAACGTTAAAGGTTTTTGCAGTCAATAAATTAATGATAAACGCGCTATTGTATTATACATTGGGATATACACCCCAAAGCGACCATTTAATTCATAATGACTTAATAACCATTAATAATCCAAGTGAGAAAATAATGATACTTATACCGATAAGGACAAAATGAATATTGTTGGCCGATCTTATATTATTAATAAGTAACCTTTCGAGTGTTCTAACAGGATCCTTTGATATAGATTTCATTTAGTGTTGTATTTTTTAAATATGGATTGTTATTCTTCATATCCACTTTTTATAGTTGTTGATAACATTTTAAATCGTTCATTTGCTTTTATTGTGTTGCGGGAATGAGCCGGTATAATAATAGATTGGCCCGTATCCAGCAAGCTGGATACATCATCTATCAGAATTTCCGCCTTACCATCAATCACCTGGATAAAAGTATCGTATGGTGAAACTCTCCCGGTCAATGCTTCACCGCTGTCAAATGAAACCGCGCTGACATTTCCAGTTGTTTTCCTGATAATAGTTTTAATAACCACTGAATTTGGCACATATTCCAGTATCTCAACGATAATAAAAACTTTGGATTTCTCAAATTCAGAATTTTCCATAACACATTGAATTGAGTTTAAAAATTTGCATGTAAAAGGACAGGATTTTGACTCCTGTCCCAATATTGTGTTTTGTAATACCAGCTAAATAAATATTACCAATTTAACAAAGAGTTTATGCTTTTTCTCCAGCAAGACTTTTGTCAATAATATTGATAACTTCTTCACGCTTTTTGTTCAACTTAGTCTGTACCCTGGTCAACAATTCATTTTCTTTTCCTGCTTCAAATTTCAGATCTGCATCTGTTAATTGAGAAAATCTCTCTTTCAACAATTTTGATTGCGCTTCCCAGTTTCCTTTGATCTTAAAGGCTTCCGGTGTTTTGATTTGTGTTGTTTCCGGCGTTTTGATTTGTGTTGTTTCCGGCGTTTTGATTTGTGTTGTTTCCGGTGTTTTGATTTGCGTTGTTTCCGGTGTTACACTTTGCGTTGCGTCCATTTCTAAATTTTTTTTCGTGAATTAATTTTCACGCCACAAAGATGGTTCTTTCTCAGTTGTATGCGTTACATAAGTATGGACAAATGTTACATCATTCACAGGTTTTCCAGCAATAAAAAGCTTTTTACATTTTTCAGTTGAAAACACTCATTTACCATCAAGCAATTCAACCAAAATAACTGTCAATGTGAGAATTGTATAAACTATTTACAGACTTATGTAACGCTTTTTATTAAGATACTTTTAACCTTTGTTCTTATAAAAACAAGATTGATGATCTAAAGAATAACAAAAGAAGATGTAACCAGATTTTATATTACTAAATACAAACGCACAATGCTACAACAAGTACAATCTCAGAGACAACAAATGAGAATATTTCCGCAACAAATACAACTATTGAACTTATTCTACCTGAATTCATTAGAATTACAGCAAAGAATAAAAAATGAATTGGAAGAAAATCCTTTCATTGATGCACACGAAGAAAAAATAGATGAAGAATATGATACAAAGCCATCTAAAGAAAATACACAAGACTTTGAATCTCCGGAAGAAAATATGTATGATGACCGGTCTGATTACAAATTGGATAATCAATACTATTTTAATTCTGAAACACCAATACACGCTCCAATAGTTAATAAAACAACTTTCAGAGAAGATGCAAAACAACAATTGCAATTGCTGAATATAAATGAAAATGACAAGGAGATTGCAGAGTATATTATAGACATACTTAACTCAAACGGATTTATGGACAAACAACCCGATGAGATAGCAGATAGTATATCGTTTTATTTTGAAAGAATTATCGAAGTAGAAACTATTCAAAGGGCTTTAGCAATAGTTCAATCACTCGATCCGGTGGGAATTGGCGTATATAATATAAGAGAGTGCTTGTTACTACAACTCCACAACATGAGCAGTAAAGGTCCTAGTGTGCAATGCGCTATATTGCTACTGAAAGATCATTATAATGATTTGATGCGTTGTCAGTTTAAAGAGCTTAGCCGCAAATTAAAAATTGCTGATGCAGAAATGAAGGCGGCATTGAACCTGATAGGAAGGTTGAAATTCCACCCTGTGAATGAAATACATCAATATGATTCTAAACAAACGATCATACCTGATTTTATTATTACCAATTCTGAAGATAATATCCAGGTAAGCTTATATTCAAGCAAAGCGGATAGCATATTTGTAAACCAATCACTTTATAATCAACTATCCAATCAAATTAACCATAAAGACAAAGCAGCTTACCAGTATGTAAAAAATAAATTAACCGGTGCGCAATGGTTTGTAAATGCAATAAAAGACAGGGAAAATAATATGCTACGTATTATGCAGTGCATTGTGACGCTGCAATGTGAATACTTTATACACGGCGACATTAAATATTTAAAACCTATGGTTTTAAGAAATATCTCTGAAAAATTGGGATTGGATGTTGCAACTATTTCAAGAATAACCGGCAACAAATATGCTGATACTCCTTTTGGGCTTATTTACCTTAAAAAATTATTCAGTGAAGGTATTGCTGATAAAAGTGGTGAGATCGTCAGTAATAAAGTAATACAATCTGTAATAATGGATACTATAGAATCAGAAACAAAAAATAATCCTTTAACAGACTTAGAATTGGTCAACCTATTATCTTTAAAAGGTTACAATATTGCCCGTCGTACTGTAACTAAATACCGACAACAAATGCAGGTGCCAATTTCGCAAATAAGAGCTGTTTGGGCATAAGCTAACAAGGCAACATAATTAAAGTTATTGCTGAATTGCACCCTTGAAAATTTGATATAGCAACAAAAATATAACCGTTTATTTAAGACATAAAACCAACATATGCATCAAATACTAGTAGTAGACAATAACAGCAATTCGCGTATGCAAACTATCCGCTTTCTTACCAGAAACGGATATGATGTGACTGGCACAACTAACGAACAAAGCACGATAGAACGGATGAAAAAAAATAAGCCTGATCTTGTTTTATGTGATTTCAATTTCGGTGATATGACTGATATCCGATTTTTAGGTACAATAAAGGAAATGTGTCCTGAGGCAATGGTAATTATTACAACAAGTAATAGCAGTGTTAAAGAAGCAGTAGAAGTATTGAAGCAAGGAGCATACGATTATATTGCAAAACCAATATCTCCGGATAAAATATTAATGATCATTAAAGATGCTTTTGAAGAAAAACCAAAAGAAGATAGAATTTCAGGGCATACTTCAAATGACACTAAAAAAATTATTGCGTTGAAAAGTGAATCCCATAGCAAATATATCACAGGGACCAGTGTTGCATTTGCTGAAATAACAAGTCAAATAGACCTTGTCGCCCCAACCAATTTTAGCGTTATTATTTATGGCGAAAGTGGCAGCGGAAAAGAAGCAATAGCACAACAAATACATGAAAAAAGCAACAGAGCAGGCAAACCATTTGTTGCTATTGATTGTGGAGCACTATCAAAAGAACTTTCCGGAAGCGAACTTTTTGGCCACGAGAAAGGAGCCTTTACTGGTGCACTTAATAAAAAAATAGGTTGTCTTGAAATCGCCAATGAAGGAACAATTTTTCTCGATGAGATCAGTAATCTGCCTTACGAGGTACAGGTATCATTACTACGCGTAGTGCAAGAACGTAAAATAAGACGTGTTGGAGGTGTCACAGATATTGACATTGATATTCGAATTATTGTTGCCAGTAACACAAACCTAAGAAATGCGGGCAAAGGAAAATTCAGGGAAGACCTCTATCATCGCTTAAACGAATTTATAATAACATTACCTTCATTACGTGAACGCAAACAAGATATCATGCTTTTTGCAAAATATTTTTTAGAACAAACAAATATAGAACTAGGGAAGAATATAAAAGGCTTTACAAAAGAAGTTGCAAATATTTTGATGAATTATATCTGGCATGGCAATATCAGGGAACTTAAAAATGCGATCCGGAGAGCAACCCTTCTTACAAAAGGAGAACTTGTTGAATTGAAATCTTTACCTTTTGAGCTTAATTGTTTTAATCAGAAATTTATATCTCCAATAATACACCAGGAGACAAATACGAGTACACCTGATTTATATGAAGCAAATACACAGAGTCTCAATTTAGACGCAGCATATGAGATAATATCAAATGGCATATAACAAAGCTACAATTAAAATAAGCTGAGGGCATTACGTACAAGTATATATTATATCATTTACAGGTTTTCAAGCATACCAAGTCTTTTTTGCTTTATCTTCTTAAAGAAGGTTGGTGTTAGGCCTGTAATTTTCTTAAACTGGTTGGACAAGTGTGCTACACTACTATAATTTAGCTTGTAAGATATCTGTGTAAGATTAAGTTCATCGTACAACAATAGTTCTTTTACTCTTTCAATTTTATGAATGATAATAAATTGCTGTATAGTAATACCCTTCACTTCTGAAAATAAATTTGACAGGTAGGTATAATCATAATCTAATTTTTTGCTGATATAGTCCGAATAATTCACTTCAGGCAGGTCATCAGTATAATGGATCATTTCTATGATTACATTTTTTACTTTTTCAATCAGTATGCTTTTTTTATCATCCAGTAGTTCTAACCCGGATTTGAGTAGGTTTACTTTAAGTTGTTCGTGTTGTTGTGCAGTAATATCTTCAAGTATCTCAGCCGTACCCAGGTCTACAACTACATATCTTATCCCTAACTTTTTCAGCTCTTCTTTCACCATCATTTTGCACCGCAAACTGACCATGTATTTGATATATAGTATCATACGGATTATATTAAATCTGAACCAAATAAGTATATATTTGGCGCAGCATATGTTATATCTTTATTTTCCCATCCAGTTTTAAATTAATTTCCTGTAACATAGTAAATTGTTTTGCCTGTATATCATACAATGTTTTTATTTGTTCGCCTAATAACAGATCCATTTTTTGATGCAGGCTGCGTATACCCATTTCTGCTTTTAAATTGATGAGGTAGTCATTCTCTGCTCTCATCCTGTCATTTTCTTCCTGCCGGTTCTGACTCATCATAATGATCGGGGCCTGTACTGCAGCCATGCAAGAAAGTACCAGGTTCATCAATATAAAGGGATACGGGTCAAACTCTTTACTTTTTATTATTGTAACGTTATAAACAATCCATACGACTAAAATGATGCCAAATAAAATAATAAACCTCCAACTCCCCCCAAAACGTGATACTTTATCAGATAGCCTTTGCCCCTGAGATAGAATTTCTTTGGGAGGATGCAACAAATTATTAATTATAAGTTCTTCCTCTTCGATTGTTTCCTGAACAATTTTATGCAATTTATCCAGGTAATCATTTTCATTTGCTAATACCTGGTTGACAACTTTATTATCCATATAAATTCTATATAAAAGCAACTGCCTACCTATGCTATTCTTGGCATACTTTTTATTAAATCAGCAAATTGATCATTTACATGATTGGTATACATACCATAAGCATCGAGACTATAGCCTACATGGCCATCATAGGTTTTAATGATGTACATAATTGTTTTCTCAGCCGGATCAGACTCTCCCTCAAAACGGTATGTTTTAATAATTTTTATTTCATTTCGAAAGTATACTTTACCCCGAAGCATTACCATTCCATGTTTATTAATGGCAAATTCATTATCCTGTCCTTTTAGCTTTAAATGATCAAGCACACTGCTAATAGTGTCCATACCTCCTATATTTGTCATGTATAATCTTATAAATAATTAGTAACGATTCCTATTAAAAAAAAATGAACTGATCCAATTTGAAGAAAAGCAGATGTAAGGATTAAAACTAAGCCAAAAGTGGAAGTTGGAAAGGTTGCAGATGCTCTTCTGGTTATATGTAAAGCTATGATAAATGTGTGAGAGCGCCTATTATATTATTGGTAAGTTGTGTTTTGATTTAATTAACTAACAGAATTTGTTTCTATGTTAATAGCAATATTGTATAGACAATATTCACTTATTAACATCGTAATGTTAATTAAATTCATAGCGTATTGATAACCATTAATATGCATGGCGATGGTGATGATGATGCTCACCCCGCGTGTGAATAATACATGAACTGAAATTGGCTGCTATAAATGCAAGGATAAACAACATTATGATCTGCTTTTTCATGGCTTTATTTTTGAATGTACTTCAACTCTATTATTTACAATATTTATTAAAAAAAGTGTTGCCCGGAGTTTCCGGACAACACTAAAATACTACTTACCATTTAATGCATGATGCTTGGCATCCTCTCTCTGAAGGTCTGTTGCTATACCGGCATGTCCGCTTGCGATTACAGTACTTGCATGAGCTTTTTCTGTATTCCCATCCTCATGATGTTTTGCAGCATCAAGATGATGTTTTGCAGCTTCCTGATGGTGCTTTGCTGCCTGCTTATGATTTTCAATTCCTTTTTTGCTATCAGCTGAATTAGCTTCAGGCTGCTTAGTTTCGTCTTTTGTCTCCCCGGGATATTTCAATATTGTTGTCATTTTTTTACTTTGAATCGTGAATGAATTTTCACAAAAACAAAGGTATAGTTATTGTATCCACTATATGTTACATCATTATAGAAATGAATTACATCATTCACAGATTTTATAATGACAATTCAAAAAATATCAGGCTGAACCTAGATATGTTTTTGAGACAATAGCTTCCAAATAAAGGGATTCACATTTTCTAAGTCAAAATTCAAAAAAACTATGTATCCCCCGTCGTATTTGCTTAATAAAAAGTACTTTTGCAGACTCTAGTCTTGAAACAAATAGTTACCATAGTAATAGGAATAAGCCTTTGTTTTCAGTGTATACATATTTAAAGAAATTTTCTTCTACAGTTTTCTGTATAGTTATTTTTTCTGTTGCTTATGGGCAAGGCGATAAGCTATTATTTTACGCGAATATTTTTATAACTACTCAAAACACTAGCTATAGTGAGTATCACCAAAAAACAACAATATGGGGAGGAAACCCCGGCATAGGATACTCCTTCAATAAAAACTTTACTGCCGGCCTACAGGCTAATTACGACCGTGTTAAAACACCGGTTGGTGCATCAACCAATAGCAATGTTGCTATCAGCGAGACAGAAGCGGGCGCTTTTTGCAGATATACCAAATATACTAACGGATATATTTTTATCTATGCACAAACAGATATAGGTTATATATGGGGCAATGCCATTGAAGAAGGTCTTGGGAACCAAGGAGTTTATAACGGTTTTCAAGGTATTGTTTATCCGGGCATTGGTTTTGAGGTCAGTAATTTTTTAAACATTCAAATAAATTTCGGGGGTATCCGCTACCGAAGTATTAACTGGGGCAATAATAGTTTAAGCCTGCAAAACGATAATTCTTTTCTATTCAATTTTGGTCGCCAGTTTTCATTGGGTATTATTACCAATATTAACAGCTACAAGAAACAAAAAGACAATAAGGAGATGAGCCAATAATGGATCTTTATTTTCCATAAAAATACCTCTGTATACCAAACATATATACCGGGTAGAACCGAACATAAGACGTACCTAAAAATGGATATCCTATAGAGAAGTCAATCCGCAGATCTGATTTAATGATACATTGTATACCTGGATATATTTCAATATAATTTCCGGCTTGAAGCAGCGGTGTTAATATAGGTGAAGAGACCATTTGCGGACCCTGATACACCTTAGCCTCACCATAAGATTTACCCATAAATTCGATATACACATTCCAGTTAGTTTGGCTATAGTTCTTATAATGGCGGGGATATAATAAATATCCGAAAGACAGATTGTAGATAACTGCATTGCCATATACCAGCTTGGTTGCCACATCGGCACCACCATATGGGTCAGGTGCATATCCATTATATGCAACAGGGAGCACAATGCCAGTAGTAAAAGTTGCGGCAAAATGGTGTATAAGATAAGTTGTAATTATACCCGCCCCAAAGCCACTGTTATCATCGAGCAATGTTGGCTCCGTTTCATCATGCGCTTCATTTACATACGATAGTTCTCCGTATGCAGCCATTCTGAAATGACTGTTTTGCCCATCTGAAGTAACAAAGCGGTATTTTATATACAGATCATCTCCGTTAAATTCATAAGGATATTGCACACCTCGCGTAATATTTCCGGTTGTATAAATAGTTTTGTTGCCGCTATGTGTATGTGTGGTTAAGCCAACCGGTAAAACAGGGCTATGGTGATTAGACATACAAGCCGATACATAAATTGAAAGTTTGGGGGTTAGCCCGTACATCAGCTTTATACCAAACATATGCCTGTAAATAGATACTTCTTTATATGACTCGTCAAACACCCTTACTCCAAGCGTGCCTTTAGGTACGTTACTGGCGGGCTCACATATGGGGTATAATTCCTGCGCATCAATTGATGTTGCTGTAAAAAAATAAAGAATGAGGCATATGTATATCTTCATGCTGATTTACATAGTTACAAAATATACTTTACTGTTGTTGCCTGCGCAGGAATTTTTCATATAGGGTTGCCATTTGTCAAAATCTTTTTTAGGTAAGAATTTTTTGCCAATAAATTTTAGTGTTGTAGTACCCTTCAATTCTTTTTTTTGTGTATTGATCAGCACATAATTGTCCTTATCAAATTCAAAGCAACCACTCGGTGCCAGGTCTATATGATCAAATGTAAAACTAGCTTGCAAATATCTTACTGAAAAGCCGGCATCATTTACAGCTTGAGCTATTTTATCAATGTTTACCTGAGCCCCATTCTTAAAAAGAATTTTCCCCTCTGTGTGTTCCAGGTTCATTTCAACATTTTTTACAAAACTGAGTTTTCTGATACGCATCTCTACTGTTCTGGAACATTGGGAGCAGGTAAGGCCATTTACACCTATTTCTACTTCAGTTATCTGTGCGCCTGAAAAGTAGCTGAAAAAACAAAGACACAATAAGATGATCGTCAAGCCCTTCATCAGCAATGGTTTATTAAACAAATCTATGCAATTTGGCCATATGTCACAAAATCGTTAACTTTGATTTAAGTATTTTCTATTAATAATATCGTTAACTTTAGTTAACATTTTTCTCTTTTGAAGCAGGTAATTGCCATAGTATTGTTCACAGCACTTCTTAGTCAAACCTATGATAAGGCTTTGGTAGTGGTTAATTATTACCTTAATAAAGATTATATATCCAAAAATCTTTGCGTCAATCGCAATAACCCACATATGAAATGTTGCGGTAAATGTTATTTAAAAAAACAGCTTAATAAAACAGAGGACGGCAATTCAAAACGAGGACCTATACAAAATAAAAATTCAGAAACAGTAGTTTACATAATAGAAAAGATATTTTCTGTACCTGCTGCGTTCAATAATTCTGACATTAATTTCAACGTAGCATCTAATAGTAATTATTATTACAATTTCCATTCATCCATTTTCCACCCGCCGGCATTGACGTAGCCTTTTATGTTGATATTCTAACCGGTATCAACAAGTATAACATAGACAAACCTAGCATAGATATGTGAAGCGGTATAACGCTCGCATACGATCATATGTTTACCGGTAGTTGTTATACAAATATGTAATTGCAGTTTTTATTTAAACCAAATGTTTAAAGGGTTATTTACGGGCTTTATGCTTTGCATACTATGCATATGCAGCATTGCGCAGGAAAAAACAAATATTCCCAAAAAGGAAGTTGTTAATAATACTGATCCTGTTTGCCATATGCGTATGCACAAAGGCGATATAGAAGACACCACTTTATATAATGGACAGGTTATTGGCTTCTGTACTCACCATTGCAAACAAATGTTTGCAAATGACCCCACTAAATATCCCTTATCAAAAAAAATAGATCAACCTAAAAAACTTATAAAATGAACTTTTTCATTAGAATATTAATAATAGCCCTCTCAGGGGTGCCATTTCTAACATATGCCGATAGTAAATCAGACAGCCTGGGCATTATGCCCGGACAGTCCTGCAATGATTGCTGTGGCAGTGTGCAAACCCCTGTAGGTGTTATGACAGACCACATACATCCTAAAGGCGCCTGGGTAGTTTCTTATACATACATGAATATGATGATGAAAGGCAACAAAGCAGGCACTGCCAATTTAAGTGATAACCAAGTGTATCAAAACTATATGATGTCACCGCAAACCATGAGCATGCAAATGCATATGCTGATGGCCATGTATAGTTTTACAGATAGGTTAACTGTTATGGCTATGGGTGGCTTTGTAGCCAATAATATGAGCATGAATATGGATCAGGCGGGCATGAACATGATGATGAATATGCCCGGCATGAATATGGGTACAGATTATGGTAGCAGTATGATATCTAAGTCTTCGGGGCTTGCTGATACAAGAATATATGGATTGTACCGTATCGTGAGTAATTGCGGCAATAACCTTGTCGGCAGCTTGGGAGTTAGTTTACCTACGGGTACTACAAGCGCATCCGGCATGACATTGCTCGGCAACAATGAACAGCTTTCTTATGCCATGCAAATAGGAACAGGTTCTTTTGGACTATTGCCCTCCCTAACCTATGTCAGAAAATCAGGTTTCTGGTCTCTAGGTGCAGAAGCTGGTGCGCTCATTAATATGAATACAAATGCACAGGGCTACCGTTGGGGCAACACTTATAACGCAACAGCCTGGGCGGGATATCGGTTCATTTCTTCTTTGAGCGCTTCTATACGTGCAGAAGGTATTTATATGGGTAACATTGCCGGCTTTGATAAAGATATTGCTGTGCTTATGAATAATGACCCTAATGCCAATATTAATAATTATGGTGGTCAGCGGGTAAATATATATGCCGGTCTCAATTATTCAATTAAAAAATTAAACGGGCTCATAGTGATGGCAGAATATGGTATACCTGTGTATCAAAACCTCAATGGCCCGCAAATGTCTATGCATGGCAATGCTATTGCAGGCATACAATATATGTTTAATAAAAAATAAATTATCACAATTTCAATCAATTAAAATGAACAGATCATCGATCATATATTTTATAAAGCGAGCAGCTATTTTATCAATAGCCGTCTATTATATTAGCATTGCATGTTCCTGTAACAAAACCAATAATGCCGTTACTACACCAAAGGGCATATTATATCTTCACCTGCATACCAATATAGATACCAATGAGGCTGGCGTAGGAGATGTTGCAAGGGATTCGAGTGGCCGTTATTTTTCTTTTACACTTGCAGATTTTTACATGTCCGGTATCGTGCTTCATAAATCAGATGGGTCAACCTATTCAGTCAGCGGAGTCTACGTTAAAAAATTTATAGACAGTGAAGAGTATTATGTAGACAGTATTCCTGCCGGCAATTATACATCCATTTCATTTAATGTCGGGATAGATGCTGCAACTAACTCAACGAACCCTAGCTCTTACCCGTCATCCAATATTCTTTCTATGCAAACCCCAAGTATGTGGTTTGGTTCCACATCGCAGGGATATATCTTTATGAACCTGCAGGGAATGGCTGATACCACAACAGGTGATGCCGGAACGATTGTAAACTGTCCTTTCAGCTATCAGTTAGGTACAAGCGCTATGCTCGAAACGGTTAATATGCCTACACATGCTACTTATGACGTTGTTGCTAACCAGGTCACATTCATACACCTTATTTGCGATTATGGTAAAGCCCTCAGGGGCATCAACTTTAAAACGCAGAGCACTGCAACGCCATTCAGTAACGCAGCTGTGGCACAGCAAATTGCTAATAATATCCCTACTATGTTCCGTTATGAAGAATAATAAATTTTATGCCCTCAAAGCAGTGGTATTTATTATGATAATGAATACTACTGCTTTTTTTAGTTGTACACATAACAATTTAGACACCACACCTTCGCTGCCGGCTGTTGTATCTTTTAGAAATAATATAATGCCGCTTTTTTCTGCAAATTGCCTTGGCTCCGGGTGCCATTCAGGCAGTAATTCCGTAAATGGGTATCTCGACTTTTCAACAGATAGCCTGGCTTATACAGATTTATTCAAACGCGGTGATGTGGATACCACTAC